>Ga0123352_10016254_pt1 | contig 11850 bp, 10 predicted proteins | sample TergutLab28metaG_FD_89700 | JGI IMG/M metagenome (GOLD analysis project Ga0123352, IMG submission 89700) | Labiotermes labralis P1 segment gut microbial communities from Petit-Saut dam, French Guiana - Lab288 P1 | ecosystem: Host-associated > Arthropoda: Insects > Digestive system > Gut ...
ATTGACTTTTCCACCCAGCTATGTGGAACGCTATCAAATGCTTTCTGGTAATCAATCCAGGCTATACTTAAGTTCTTGTTTCTTCTCCTGCAGTCCTCATATATTGTCTTTGATATCATTAACCGATACTTGCAACCTTTACTTATTAATTATTATTATTATTACACTTATACACTGGGGCAAGGGGGATGCAGAACTTGTGAAGGCACAGTTAATCTGGTATGTAACCATAACTGAAGTTGAGACATCTTGTAAACTCTGACCTATTGATGTGAAACGACTGCATAATCAATGTAAATTTCTGCTGCTTGATAGTGGTTAAACAGAGTACCCAAAACTTATGGTAGCAGGGATGGCGTAGTTGATGTAGAAGCTGGGGTACGGTCCGGATGATCCAGGGTTCAGTTCCTGGCTTAGTAGGAGATTGTTATCTTCCTCAAAATGCCTGGATTGGCTCTAGGTCCCAAGAAGCCTGTGCAGTGGGCACTGTGGGTTGTATCCTTGTGTAAAGAAGTGATAACTGGCCATCTAATGCTGAGGTAAAGAATGAACAGAGCTGTACTTTTGCTCCATGTATATGCCATCATGGTGTGGACATGGACAGCTTGCCAATAATGTGTCTTGTTCATCATGCAAGATAGCATGTATTTTGAGATTGGAATTAAGGTAAGTTGCCACTGAAAATGGGTAATTATTGGGATAGTACTCTGCAGACTGCAGGGTATGTAAATTGAATATGGTTCAGAAATGCTTCATACAGTGATTTGTTGTTGTGGTTGTTGTTGCCTCGAGTTAGTGTTGTGTGTGTTCTAGATCACCCTAATTAAAATAATATTGCGCCATTTCTGTTTGATGATAGTGTAGCAGGGCGGCCTTAGTTCGGATCCAAGGACTGCCATCCCTAGATGAAAATCAGAATGATTTCTATCATTCTATATGATAATTATTTTGTAGGAATGGAACTCTTAAATTTTATGCCAACTGGTTGAACAGAAGCTGACAGTGTACAGTTTGTGTTCTATAATTGTGTGATTCTGACCGAAGTCTCAGTTCCACCAGGAAGGCACGAACTGTCACCTGGCACCTGAAGCTTCTAGTGCAAGGGTCCCTCAGCATTATACAGAGAATCACAATTAAAAGAAGGGATAATAGATAATGGGCCTGACTTGAAGTCGGGTACTTTTCCCTGTAACAGTACGCAGTTCTGCGCAGTGTCTGCAGGCAGTGCAGTTATGTTCTGCGATAGGGCAGGCAGTCAGTTGTTAGTTGCACGAATAAATGACCTACATCCTACAGACTTGGAGCTGAATGTTTATGTGCGTGATTAATATTGAGAAGGCAAAATATTCCCTGAGTGGGGCTCAACTCTACAATGAACCCTTATACAGAACCTCACTATCCACCTGTGACCACTAGCCAACTTGTATCAATATATCGTAGGACAGTTACCTACTTGCGCCCGAAAGAAATTCGATGTCGGTGGTTATTAGTGTGGATGTGCAGTTACAGTAGATTTATGAAGTACAGTATATGCTGTGCCAGGCAGGCAGTAAACATTCTACAGTGTGTATGTGCAGTACATATTGCTGTTAAACTGGTGACCAAAGTGATGAGTGATACAATGCCATCTCATTATACTAGAGGGCAGTGTAAACATTACATTATATGAGGTTTATGTTCCTCTGGGATATGACATTGTATTACTGGATAATTGATTCCCATTGTTTTGAAGGAATGTAGTGCATTTCTTTTTGGATCTCCAGGCCTTGAAGATGAAGGCAGTATGTTCCTTTGGAATGTTAGGTTAGTGACACATACACCAGAAGAATGGGAATCCTCACCACATCACTGTGATTACCTAAAGTTCCTTTATAATGTTATTTCTGCCATGTCTCAGCCAGTCAGAAACAGCACTGTAAACAAATACAAAAGCAAATTTTAAATGCAGTCCTCAAGTGTATGAAGATGGTGATGTATTAATTAGTATTGTAAGTTTTTGCACAGTAAATATGCACAGTTTTGAAGTAGTGACCAGGTGTTTGATTGAAGTGCAGTTTGGATGTTTAATACTGTAGAATCCCAATTTAAGGTTTCTAATTTAAGATTTTCCCAGATATTAGGTTTTATATTTTGTGGCTCTGACCAGAACCCCATATAATAGTGTATAATTTTCTTCAATTTAAGGTTTCTAGATTTTAGGTTTTTCATGCATTTAAGACACAAAAATTTGGTCCCTGCACCATTTTTGACCCTCAGTTTTGGGTTTGTTTTTACAGCTTTGCAGTTTGGATTGTGTAAATAATGCTGTGTGATCAGAATTGACTGTGAACTGCCACAGGATTGTACTGTCAGTTCTCAAATCTTAGCATGCATTTGTTTGGTCAAAAAGCTGTTAAAAGTAGCCATTTACACAGGAGAACATTTGTAACTGAACACATGTTAGTTGATCATGAATCATGGATGTAAGCTGCCTTAGGATTGCTTGTAATACACCATGCTAACAGAAGAGTGGACACGTAGATTGTCTCATGCAGTGAAAACCTAATTCTACTTTATTTTTGGAGTGTTTTTATTTCATGTCCCATAAAAAAAAAAAGAGAAAAATTACAAATACTGGATGGATTGAAGAGAAACGTCATTTGGTTTAAATTTAGAGTGAATGTAATGCTTCTGTAACTACAGTAGTCATTTTCTGCTTGATTTTGACGCAACCCCCATTTGAGATTTTTCTGAATTTGAAGTATAAATAGCTCGTCCCCCAGGCAGATCTTATATGTGCCATCTCTTGTATTTGTTTAATGTGTTTTAGGTGATAATGAGTCAGGAAAGACAACTTTAATAGCAAAACTTCAGGGTGTAGAAGATCCAAAGAAAGGGAGTGGTTTGGAGTATGCTTACATAGATGTGCGAGATGAATACAGAGATGGTAAGTTATTTGAAAGTAAGAAGAGTGGCGAGTTTGAGATTCTCACTGTGGTATTTCTGAAGTTTTACTTCTTCTGAGATGTGATAATGTGTCCCTGGGTGGGACTCCAGTTGTTATGAAGGATCACATACTGTTGATTCGTCAGGCATTACTTATGTAGTGACATGGTATAACATCACACAAGACTTTGGTGTGTGTGTGAAGAGTTGCTTACTTGTTGAAAGGCCGTGTTCAATCTGATGCGCATCTATTCTGAAGTGAGACTTTTGTACACAAAAGTGGAATATTGTATGTGACTGTTAGTTTTATTGTGCATGTACAGGGTGGGGCAAAATACCCTCCCTACTTTCAGTAGGACATTGTGAAGGGAGGGGAGGCCGTAGAACGGTGGGGTTGGGCGTGAAAGGTGCAGGTAGTTGGGAAGTTCCCGTTACAACACTCCGCAGTCGTAAACATGGTGTGGTCCAACAAGCAGCGCGCATTTGCTGTTGAAACCTACTTTTCACAAAGTCACTCTATCGTAGTGGTGCAGTGTGCATTCTGTACTCGCTACCGAGTACCAGACCGAAAATCCATTCTGTTGTGGGTTGAGAACTTCAGGGAAACGGGAAGTGTGTCTGAAAAAAGATGAGAACGACCACGGAACTCTCAAACACCAGAGAACATCGAGGCTGTCAGATGGTCCGTTTTGCAGTCTCCCAGGCGCTCTGCATGCAAACACCATGCAAACAACGGCCACCACTTGCAAGATGTTCTTTTTAAGACTATGTGATTTAAAACTTCCCATGTTGTAGTTTCAGAATCCAAAAATAAAATTTTTGTATCTCGAATAGTTTTTTTTGTTATTCACATTAAAATTTAGGGAGGTTATTTTGCCCCACCCTGTATGTAATGGTGGCCAAATTGTGGGTTTTATCTCATGACTTCCATTTTTTGTGTAGCATAATTAATATTATAGATTTAAATACCCTAGTCCTAGATGATGAATGATTAATCCCTTGCAGTGTTTTATTGTGTTGGCTCTGATTTAATGGGTTTTGCTATGCTGTAATTTGTCATTCTTATTCCAATGTGATACATTCTTTGAGTTTAGCACAGATGATCACTCATTATGTGTGGCTGTGATCTAGTGGCTGATTATGAACTGTTGTCAGCTTTGGTGGCTCAAGTAATTTTCACAAAGACAGGTGTTTTTGTAGTAAGTTTAGCAGCGTCCTCAGCCTCTTTAGATGCAAGCAGGAATATTTGTGTGTGCTGGCTGACATACTATACGAAAAGTACATGCAAGGCATTAACCTTTAGACGCCTAATGTCAATTATAATGGTCATACCGCACAGCTAACCTCCAACGTTCCATTTTATGTATTTATTCAACAAATATAAGTACCGAATATTTTAAACATGGTGTATACTCTCTAGTTTTTTCTCTTCAAAATGCAGTTTGTTTCATAATTCTAGCATATTTGGTTCATGTATTATTCACATTTTATATACAGGGTGTGCTAAAATTAAAAAAATAATTCCGGCACCAAAAGGTTAATATGGGTTTTGTCTCTGTCAGATCACACTCGACTGAGTGTCTGGATATTGGATGGTGATCCCTCTCATGCACATCTGTTGCGATTTGCACTGTCAGAGGAGAGATTTCCACATACCCTTGTGATGTTTGTAGTGGCCATGACATCTCCATGGGGTATTTTAGATCAGTTGCAGACGTGGGCTACAGTGTTGCAAGACCACATTGACAGGTTGAAAATCAATGTAGATGACTTACAAGATGCCAGGCACAAATGTAAGTATTCTGTCCTTGAGGTTGTTGCTAAAAAGGAATTATTTTTTAATCCATGCCTTTTCTCTGTGTGTTTTGTTCATGATGCTATCATTATTATCCTTACACACTCTAGATTATCTCTAATCCAGTAGGGACAATAGAGACTCTCTATTGCAAAAGTAACAGATGTTAATAATGTTGCATTTTGTTAAATTTCTAGATGTAAAGAAATGGCAAGATTATGTGGAACCTGGAGATGAATTAGAACAAGCATCCCCAATGAGGAGGACGTCTCGAAATCTAGATGAAGAAGTTGGAGGAGATGTTCTGCCTCTAGGGGATGGTGTACTTACACGGAATCTAGGATTAGATGTGGTTGTAGTTGTTACAAAGGTAAACAGACATTCTTTGAAGTAATTTATATACGTGAATCTCTTAGCCTAGTTAGTACTGCCAAATAACTGGACTTGGTCAGTCATTTTAGTAGTACAAACTGAACACAGTTTTTTTATAAACAAGATCTGTTGGATTGCTGATCCAGTGATTGAGATTAGCTTGGCCTACAGGAACCAACTTACTGGGTACTACCTACACGTGTGTGTGTGTGTGTGTGTGTGTGTGTGTGCCCCATCTTCCCCAAGAGGAGAAGCTGACAAACTTCTGAACATTCAGGTCTTCTGAGATGTAACATTGTGCCACTGAGTTAGTGTTTTTAACATCTCAAAGGAACATAATGCCTTCATCTCCAAGGACACTGTGTTCCATCAAAGTCAGGGAAACACTGACTCTGTGACACAGCGTCACATCTCAGAAGACCCAAATCCTCTACAAGACTGCTGTGGAAACCTCAAATCTGAACAGTTTTGTTCGATTTGGAATACTGACTTGACTGACGTAAGTCCAGAAACCTAGCAATGCTGTTTGCGCTATCACTGTCAGAATTCTTTAGGGTTGGTTTCTGAGTCAACTTTTAACATAAAAGGAATATATGTAAATTGTAAGGTTACTATATTAATGTGGCAAACGGAGTGGAAAGTTGCTATTGGAAAGGAATTGTTTTTGCAGACGGATTATATGTTGACACTAGAGAAGGATTTCGACTATCGTGACGAACATTTTGACTTCATGCAGCAGTGGATTCGCCGGTTCTGCCTTCAGTATGGAGCAGCCTTGTTTTATACATCAGCAAAAGAAGATAAGAACTGTGATTTGCTGTACAAGTACCTCACATACCGCATTTATGGCTTTCCCTTCCGAACTCCTGCACTTGTTGTTGAGAAGGACGCAGTGTTGATGTAAGTAATGTAATGCGGAGTGTAGTATTGAAGTTCTTATGGCATTAAGCATATTCTGGAGTGCAGCCATCTAAGATCTGAGGTTCTCACTGTAAAGTTTGCTGAAGATTATTGAAGTTCGGAGGGATGTGACATAGGAACTAGTTATACAGTGACACAGTGTCATATCTCAGAAGACATGGACATCATGTAGTTTGGTAGGTAGGTGCCAACATGGCTGAGGAAACTGTTGCTTGTATCTTCAGGGTGTATGTCAAAACAGCTGGTCACTTTGAAGGTTGGTAGCCATTTGTAAGGCTCCATGACATCAGAACCCAAATGACAGTAACCTTCAAGGACTGGAGTATAGCAAACTGACTCTTTTGAGATATTTTCTGTTGTTACATTTTAGAGTTCCATTGTGTTTTAAACTGGTACTTTGGAATGAATGTTTGATGCACTGATATTAGCTTAAGCTTACTAGTAACATTCCAGATGTAAAGTTTATGTTATTTTTACCGTGCGTTGTGATATAATCATATAATGTAGACTAACAAAGTGCATCTCTGTTAAATTTTCTTTAATTTAACACAATATCTTCTACACATACATGTTTGGAACCCAAGGGCTCGTCTTCAGGAAGACAGTTGTAACAAGTAGGTACAGTATCATATATGTCTACATGTATGGTACACCCTGGTTTGTCAAAGTATGCTTTTGCTGGAATTCCAGTAAAAGGTATTAATAAGCTATATAAGTATACAATTTTTAAATTTAAATGTAGTGATATAAATATATATAAACATCGATATATAATCTTAAAATATAAAGGGTTAAATGTACACTAAAAGTTGCAAGAAATGTAATGCCGAACCTCGGAATGTTATTATGCATTTAAGGTAAAATATTATTGTACTACCGACGGTAGAAGGTCGAGGAAGTAGGTAGTTAGGTATTGTACCGTAACTGTGTAACACATTCTGAGGCACAGTATGGCATTTATTGCAACTTTTAATTTGACATTCGACCTTTATATTTATGTTGTAAGATTAAATATGTTTTTATATATTTACATCATTGTATTTAAATTTAAAAATGTTATATATCTTACTAAGACCTTTTATTGTAATTCCAGCACAACCATACTTTGAGGAACCAGGGTGTACCATACATGTAGACATACTTTATACCGTACCTGTACTTGTTACAGCTGTCTTCCTGAAGACAAGCCCTTGGGTTCCAAACTTGTACGAGTAGAAGATATTGTGTTAAATTGAATTAAATTTAACAGAGGTGAATTTTGTTGGTCTACATTATATGATTCCAGATATATTGAGATTTCCCAACATAATGTAACAAAGAAAATCCAGGATTCATGCAAGATGCTGTCAGTACAATATGCTGCTGCTAATGATGATGATGATGATGATGATGATGAAAGTAGGCTTTATGAGTTACGCTTGGGACTCACTGGTACTCAAAACTGCGAATTTTATTTAGGAATTAATGTATCATGTTAACGTATTTTTTGTTGCAGCCCTTCTGGTTGGGATAACATGAAGAAGATAAGCATATTGTATGAGAGTATGCAGAGCATGAAGCCAGATGACTACTACAGAGATGTCATTGTACAGCCTGCACTTAGAAAGGTAATGACTGGGTGAGGATGTGGAAGGCATTAGTCATGGCTTATCCCAGCATTCGTCTGGGGGGGACTGCGGAAAAGTGCCTCTGCACACTCATTGTCTTGACCAACGAGTGAATCAGGCACCGTCTGAACACACTTAAAAACAGTGTTTGATGCAACTTGCTGAGTTCCAGGTTCTTGAATAGTACAAATGACACCACATGTACCCTGAAGATAGCGGCAGCAGATTTTTCAGAAACATTGGTACAGTAGTGACAAAGTACTTGATAGACTGAGCTGGTAGAGGCCAGGCAGCATTATAATTAGAGTTAAGTCTTCTGGGAATGCACTGTGTTGTGGGGTTAGCAGTTCCCAGTGGACTGATTGTGCTAGAAGATAGTGGTGACAGTCCTGCAAAATGCCAGGACTCTTTAACCCAGTGATTTGGTGTTGCATCACAGAGGACTTGAATCCTATGAACACTGCTAAAAAACCTGAAATTTTGCAGTGTTATGCCTGTTTCAAAAACATTTACTCTGTTGATAATGCATTTATTACTTAATTGACTGTGGATATTGTCTCAGATGAGCATAAAATTCTAGATGGTGCATGTGCAATGCTTCCCTCTCACTAGCTTGTCTCTCTACCCCTGCACCAACAATTAGCAAGTAATGTTGTAACTGCTGTTCATACCCAGTGAACTACAAGGCTTCACAGCCCATGTGACGTTGTTTGTGAAAGTGTTAACCAAGTGGTTCTGCGAAATGTTACAGGGTCCTCAAGAAGATTAGTGTCAGTATGTATGTACAGGCCACAGCAATAAGTTACGTGTTCACACCTCCATATTTTTCGAGTTCTTACACTTCAGAGTATGCCAGTATATTCCTGTGTCTTTTCTGCCTTTCTGTTCACACAGATTTTGATAGTGATAACTTTTGGTAGCACTTTGATTGGTTGATGTTGACCAGGGGGCTGAAGAGTAATACCACAGTGGGTAGAGTGTGAAATCCCAGGCATTAGCATGTGTTCCATCCATAGGAATTCTTTCCATGGTCTCAGTACAGTCAGGACCTTCTCTTCGTTTTGTGGAACCTGACACTTTATTACCATGTTGGCAGCAGCTTGCCGTTGGTCAGTCAGTGAATGCAGTCCTCATCTTCACACCCCTATTTTTTCACATCCATTTTAACATTATCATCCCAAGTACATGTACCTCTCCTAGGTGTTCACTTCCTTTCATGTCTGCTGACTGAAATTTTAGGGCATGGCTCAAAGTATGTAGCTCATTAGAGCACTGGTCATGACATATATATAATCAAGAGCAAACTCAGAACATATAATTTTGTCATGCATGGTCCAAAATGCTCAATTGTTATACACCTTGTGCAGGTTGACATATATATATATATATATATATATTTCCAGTCAAAATGTTGCCATAGAAGTTGTCTTTAGGTTGCGTTAGAAAACAGTTGACAGTCAGTAGTGTTCAGCTGTAGTGTCTGTACGAGATGAAAAGCTTTGATTACAGAGCATCCTTATTCTACTTGTAGCCTGTGACCCGAGAATCAGAAATGCAGGCGGAAGATGAGCAGTCATTCCTAACAAGGCAGTCGCAACTTATGCAGCAAGGTGCCCCAAGTTTGAGGCAGGATTCTTCTCCCATGAGAACACCAGCTGGAGTGCAAAAGACAGGAGACAGACGGAGTGGTTGTTCACCTGGAGTACAAGGGCAGCTTGGCTCACCGAAAAAGGTCGTGAACAGTTCCCTTAGAGCAGTCGTTGCTGTGGCATTTAAGTTGTGACCTTTTAGCTGTGTTAATGTTCATGCACAAACACTGGATTTCATATGCCTTCATAATTGTAGCAAGGCATCATATCTAGCGATATCAGTAACCAGGCCTGTGGCCATCATGTCTAGTACAGTGATCTTCACAGTGCTGGTTGAAAAACTGCTTTACACATCTTGCTAGTAGGCTGTAATATTACATTGAAATTTGAATGGATTTATACTGTGGGTTCATGTGTTTTGGGATGTGCTGTGTTGTTGGGTGAATGGTTCCAAATGTCATGTGTTCACAATACTGGGAACCATGCACCCAGCAACACAGCATCACATCTGAGAAGACTGGGGTCCTCAATGTCACCACTTCAAGAACCTCAAATTTCAGACTTAATACTGGATATAACAGTTTATGGCATTGTGCTGAGTTTGGTTGTACAACTTGTCAACAGATTGACGGAACCAAACCAGGTGTGGCTGGCAGTGGAGAGGGTGTGCTTGCAAACTTCTTTAATTCCCTTCTGCATAAGAAAACTGGAACTGGATCTCCAGCACCCAAAATATCAGGTGATGATTGTGAAATTTTCAGTGAAGTGAAATAGCAATTCTGTTATTGGATATGGTGAATTCAAATTGCACAACTTTCAGCTGTGAGATAAATGTCAGATTACTGCAATATATAATTGAATGACGTGAAACTCTCTTTAAACATTTCTGGAAAAATTCAACAGATTTGATTTATTGAGGGGGGGAAAACATGTTAAAAGCTAAGCCTGAGAAATACATTATTTTGTAATTTTCGTATTCAAACTGACATTCCCTTTACTAGACTATTATTCTATATAACCCCTATGTTAAATGATTTTCACCATCAAACCACATTTCATATCTTCAGTGCTTTTGACACATTCTAAACCCATGCATTTTTTAGACACACCTTGTTGTTGAACAGCCTGTTCTTGCCAAGTGTTCCATAAATACCTGTCATCCTGCTGTATAATATTTTGCTGGTTTCACATCTTCCTGGCTCGGCTCCTCACTAATAGACTGAGTACTGTGTCTCACATATTAACCAGCTTTACTTAACTTGCAAGCAGCTTATGTTTTATGCCAGTTCTTTATGTAGTAGCTTACTGATCATGTGTTCAATAATTGATGGCTGTACAGGATGAAATCTGTTTACATATGAGCAGTCTGAAGTGAACATGTCACACACAAGTTTTCCATGTTGTAAAAACCGAGAAAATGTTGGCATTGTTTATAGTTTGGAGTCAAAGTAAGAGTGGTTTTGTGAGAACATAATAGACCAGTTGACACCTGAACATCATTCTTGTTATTGGCCTCTGACGATTGTATTAACTCTTCAGTGACACTGGGGTTTAAATTCCAATACTTCTGAGGATTGAAAAATTTTAAATTCCAGGTATTCTAAAATGCACCACATGTTGCACAGAGGCTGGTGGCATATAATGAATTACAAGATACGTGCACTGCAACAAGGCCAGTAGTGAAGGGTTAATATACATATGATTGCACATGTAAACTGGGCAGAACGACAGAATGTAATCCGTGCAATTGCAGTTGTGATTGGCGGTGCCTTTTTCTCTACCATTTTCATCATCATAATGGGATGAATGGATCTAAGATTAACAAGTAATTGTGCCTTCAGGGCATCTCATGATGTGTATAAGCTCTGGATTCAGGTCTTCTGGGATGAGGTGCTGTGTCTTTGGGTGAGTGGACCCCCGGTGCCTCCCGATTGGTTAGCCTACCTCTCCATCCACGCACTTACTGTACATGTGTATTGCCACACTTCCTGCTTTGGCTGTTCTTCTCAGACTGCCTTAAACCTTTGGAGATGAAGCAACATGTTCCATAAAGTGTCAGAAACCGCTCAACCGTGTACACAGTGACACATCTGAGATAACCTGAATCTGTAGCAGTGCTGCTGCAGAAACATGTTTTTATTTAAGTATATAAATAAAATTGAAGAAGTTGAATTATCCATTTAATGCTTGTAGGTGACCTGATAAATGATCGACCCCACACATCTGTAGACAAGGCAGTGATGCGCTCAGATGCAGCGGCTGAGCTGGACCGACTGACTCGAAGCAAGAAGCCATCAGTGCCACCAGATCAGAATTCATCAGACTGCTGAGTCGTCAGTTTGGGCCCAGGTGGGACAGATGTCTGATAGACTGACCATTGGACAGGTTCTTCAGAATGAACCCATGAGCCTGATTAAACCTTTGACTGCTGAATGTGTCTTAGCTCATGGGCTTATCAGGGGTGTGTATATATATATATATATATATATATATAATATATATATAAATATATATACATAAAAAAAAATTTGAAGTCAAATTCGTATGATTTTGACCCAGTGTCGTATACAGATCCATCGGAGTACACACTGAACTGGAATACATTATCATGTGGTGAACTAAATACACAAATTCAACAAAA
>Ga0123352_10016256_pt1 | contig 11849 bp, 14 predicted proteins | sample TergutLab28metaG_FD_89700 | JGI IMG/M metagenome (GOLD analysis project Ga0123352, IMG submission 89700) | Labiotermes labralis P1 segment gut microbial communities from Petit-Saut dam, French Guiana - Lab288 P1 | ecosystem: Host-associated > Arthropoda: Insects > Digestive system > Gut ...
CTGCTTGTTGCTCCCTGAACACAAACCCTGCGATAACGCGGCAACTAATTCGAACAGCGAGAACGCTAGAAGCAGAATGGTGGCAAGTTTGTGGGGAAGCGTGGGCACGAGGACAAAGGAAGATGAGTCAAGTACCGGGCGCGTTTGTGCTGCTGGATTTCACCATGTTTCGGCCCGTTCTGGCTTGGCGCGTGTTTTGAAACTTATGAACCGTTTATTTCTATAATTTTCCAATTTTTTTTTGGACCGCGGTAAACCGCGGATACGGCGGTCCGCCTGTATTTGTATTTCCATTCATACAGCTCTTTCCAGTGTTATTTAACAATGTCAATTGCTAAGGTTATATACCGTCGGTGATAGATGAATAAATGGGTACTGACCATCAGTGGAACGATACTGACAGTAGGAAACTGAAGTCCTTGAAGAAACACCTATACAAGTGCTACTTTGTCCACTATAAATGCCATGACGACTGACCTGGAATTGCATCTGGGCCTTCATGACGTGGAGCTGGGGACTAACTACTTGAACCTGGGCACAGGAACCTTCCCCACAGCTTCCAATAACCTCCCATGTCAAGCAGATGCCATGCAACCCAACACACCACATCATGAAGTTATGGACACAGAAGGTAGCCTCCAAATAAAACTTGGCACTGCTCAACCACATACAGTGGACAGCCAACAAGAAATGTTAATCGAACTCATGAGCTGAGTGCAAGGCTAATAACTCCTCACCCCAAAATTCCAGCATGTTAAGAAATATTACAAAGGGACTAAGAAATAGGTACAGGTATTGAGTCAATAGCACAACAAATATTTCTAATGATGTTTATTAGAAATATTTTTTGTGTTATTGACTCAATACCCATACCTATTTATTTATACACACAATAGGGATGGCACATTTCAGAATTAGGGACTAAGACTTCAACAAATCCTTTGGCTTGACCTACACACGAGATTTGTAACTTGGAATTTCAGCAATTTCAGAAGACCAGGTGCACTTAAATAAGCAGCATCAAAATTATACAAATAAAAGTCAGATTTAGTTGCAGTACAGGACGCCAAATTGGGGTACCCAGTGGTGCATTTGGTTCAGGTACTGCGCTACAGGCCAGAAGATCATGGGTTTGACTCACTGGAATTTACCAAACTATGGCCCAGATTCAACGCAGCCTCTAACCGAAATAATAGCAGGAATATTTCCTGGGGGTAAACGCGGCCAGTGCATACAGCTGACAACCTTACCACCTTCATGTGCCAGATGTCTGGAAACCTGGAAGCCTCAGCTTCCTGGAACCCTCAGGGCCTGTCCATGCTTGTAATGGGATAGCTTTACTTGTACAAGTAGCCAAATGGGACAAGGTGGTACTGAACCAGAAGATGATTATACATTTCTGTACAGATATGGAAATGCTGAACATCTTATGGTCAGCTGTTTTTTATAAAAGGGAATCATATCACAGTACAGTCTCATAGCAAAAAGATATAATTTCATTGATTTCATACTGTTCTGATTGTACATGTACCAAAAGAGGATCAAACTGATCAAATAAGAAAACCCTACAATACATATTCACTTCATACTACAAGATTGAACATAAAATATTAACCCTTGTAGGAATGACATTCATCTAAATTACACATCATACTCCAATTCCTTCCTCACAGAAAACAGTCTGTAATTGTTACACAGGCCAACTGGTAAATGACATTTAGAGAAATAATCAATATTTATCGTGAGAAACATGCAAAACACTAGTACAAATGTTGTGGAAAAAATGCAGAGTTTCTTAATGTTATAGTTGGTGGTATCTATAGTTGCCACTAGGATTTAAAAGGTTCTAATTATTATAAAAAGAATTGATTATTAAAACTGTATATCCTACATGCCCATAAAATGTACAGATGTATAATTTAATGTAAAACTATTCATTGTTTTGATTACTAATGTTAAACATCCCCAAAGATTGTGACAGAAAATCCAAAAATATGTAGAGTGGTAATGGATTTAATTATATTAAATTTTAATGTTGTTATACAATACAGCATTGAATATAATACTGTATAATGGGATGATGCCATATAATAGTCCAAGACAGCTTCCTTCCACATACTTCCTGTTCATCACAATTACCTTCTTACCACTGAAGACTATAAAATCCATAAACTGATGCTACATGAACTAAGACTCAAAAAGCTAATTTTCTCATACAGTTGTACAATATTACTTGAGATGTCTTCTACAAATAGTAAAAATTTTGATTCTAAATTTACGTTAATCATACGAATCCATAAACATGTATTACGCAAAATATCGAAATGTTTCAAAACATGAGTCATTAAAAATAAATGAATAAACATGATATCCATTGCCAGAGCACAAGAACAAAACAACCTTCATTGTTTACAAATCTACATAAAAGCCAAGTACTTCTACACACGTTGTATCACAAAAGAACAACAGATACTGTATTTCTCAAACTAACAAAGCCAACTGTTATTTACTGCTACGTTCTCAGCACCTCTATTGTGCAAGTTACTTGTGAGGTTTCACTGTCTGCTCTCCCACTGAAACACTGCCTCACACGTGAAACCGAAGGTGAAGGTACAGTGCCTACCAAGAAATTGTTATGAATTGGCTAATAATCTTTGTGAATACAATTGAATACAGTTTAACATTTACAAGAAAAATTGCATATTAAATATGAGTATTACTGCATTCAACCTAGTCATATGGTCATGTTTCTTATTAATAATCACACTAACAAATTTAAAATTACTTTAAAAATTACCTTTTATCAGAATGGTGTATCATACTTATTTTTCTTTTCCATGTTTTCTAAAACTGGGGACCATATTACATCCGAAACCACCCTACATTCAGACCAATACAGTAACATGAAAACATATAATATAAAATCTTCACATAAATGCAAAATGATACAGTGAAGATTGCTCTTACTGTCAAACTTTTAAAAATTATATCTTAACTGCATTCAACCAAATAACAGACCAAATAATCAACCAACCAAATTCTTGACAAGCTGAGCCATTCAAATGTTCAAAGAACTTCCCTCCTTGAACCCAGAGGTTCACTATCATGTCCATAAATGTCTGTCTCTGACTGAGCCAGATCAATCCTATTCACACCCTCAAATCCTGTTTAAAATCCATTTTCACATTATTCACCCATCTCCCATGTGGTCTCTTCCCTTCACCTCTCCCTAATAAATTCTATATCCTGCATCTCTCTTGATGCTTACTACATGTCCCACCTATCTTATCTTTCTTCAGATTGTCACATTAATAGTGTTTATCAAAGGGTAAAAATAATAATGTTCCTCTAATTTTCTCCATTCTCCTATTACCTTATTTCACATTACACTTTCAAAGAGTTTTAGTTGTGTTTCTGTGACACCCACACATTATAAGTTTCTTGAGTACGCAATTTGAACACCACAGTTATGGAAACCTTCAATACAGAAAATCTAATATGAAGAATATTGACTTCAGATCATTGGAACTGAACATTAAATGAAACCAAATGTTATCCTGAGGAACAGTAACTGACAGTTCCACTGTATTATGAATTTTCTGAATTCCAGTGATATTAAGATAGGCTTCTGTGTTTTTCCTTCTGACATTTGTTTTCTACCAAAAAATGAACATCAGCACACACCAGAAGCTGATGGGTTCAGTTCAGTTACATTCTCCCCAGACTGTATTGGACATTCAACAGTGTATTCAAAAGGGTGAAAAGGAAGCCATACATGAAAACGTACTGGATGAAAACATTTTAAGCACTGTATGATATTAGATAAGTAGAATATTGTACCTTACTGAAAAGAAACTTCAATAATAAATATAACAGTATTCATTTCTTCCAATTTCTGAGAGTTCAATAATGTGTGAATTTCGCAGTCACTGGAATCAAATCTGTTATTCTGTTTAAATTTAATATAAGGGAATACATTCATCGAAATAAGATCCCGCAAAGAAAATCAAGGTTATAGATGGAAGATAATTTTAAGCCTCTGCTACCCAATTCAAATTCAATACAATCTGACACTCTGTTACAGCAGTTAATGCACACTGCATTCTATAATTTTACGTACTAGAAAGAGTATTAAATTTTACTACACTGTACTAAATTACCCACAACAAAGAATTAACTGTTCTGATACGTGAGTCAGCCATAAGTAATGCGAGGCAAATTTGGAAGGTTCCTTCGGAAGGTTTCCAACACCACACCCCACAGTGCATAAAGAATTATAAATACAGTTAAGAAAACTATATGCAAGAATTAAATACCATTGTAACTACAAGCAATATTCATTAACACAGCCCTCTCTTGCAATCAGTTGCACTGACACACAGAAAAGTCTGTTTTTTGTAGATTAAAAATATATATATATGCAACTGGATGCACGTGCACGCACGCGCACGCACACACACACACACACACGCATGCATGCACATACACATACTTCTTCAGCATAATTCTTGGCCAATCAGGACTGAAAAACCCAAGTGACTTCATGTGTTCAATAACATGATTAGAATTGGTCAAGATCAGCAGATAATTAGTGCAAAACAAAGATTCTGGACAACAAGAGTGCTGTTTCTGACAATCAATGGGCTGTAGTTCATACATCTCCATGCTATCATCTAGTCCCAAGGACACCGGCAAATGGGACTGTCTTTGTTACAACAAACCCGCCCCTCAAGACCACTTCTGTAATCCACTGTACTTGTGTTGTCTGATTTGACACTCAGCTGTAAATCCACAACAGCCATCCTTGCCAGTTCCACTATGACATAGTACTCACTGCTGTTAGAATCAAGTGGGGAACCCTCTGAAGGATCAATATCAAGGTTGAACACTAATGGGGAATCTGCGTGGCTCTGTGATGGCCCAGACTGTCCAAAGCAATCAGGAACACCTCCTGCACATTGCACATTAATGGTCATATATTTGTTCCTGTTAATAAATGTTCTTTCACACTTAACTGAGTGAAAAACTTTGTCATTTCAGCTACTCTTCAACAAGGAAACCTTAAGACACTGAGGCTATACAGCACATCAGAGCTAGATGGAGAAAATCTGCATGCTTTGGTCTTAAACAGACAAACATTACAAACAACAGCTGTTTCAACTCTCAGTGGTTCAGACAATGGTATACTATACACAGGATTACTCAGTTGTTTGAGTTTGTCCATCATCGCAGATTCAAACAAGAATCAGCTGAATCTCGGAGAAAGTGCTATTGTCAAACGCTGAACAATAAATTAAGGACAAAGTGCACACAGAGATTGATCCTCCTGAACAGCTGTGCATACACAATATTCAGGAGACAGCCTGAAACCTAGGCACATACGTTTTTCCTTTCACAACAGTCAACTGGAGCACTGTGATCGAGGAATACCAAAATGTGCTGAAATGTACATTGCTCCTGCTTCTGTTCCTGATCACAATGCACTTATGTGTAAAGCTGAGGGACTAACTTAAAGGGAAAAAATTAAGAACCTGTAGCTCCCAAATCACGCATTAAATATTGAAAGATCTCTCCTCTAAAGGAATCGTACTGTCCACATACTTGCATTAGAACTTACCGGTGTAATATACTACTTTGTAGCTCCCAAGGCGCACTGCACCAATCTCCCCAACATCTACATCTCCACTATTTGGATGGAACAATACCTGCCCACACAGAGAAAATTTATGAATCTCCTAAGTTAAAGTAATTCTGAGTACACAGAATGTCTGTTATTTGTGGCCAAGTGAAACCAGAGAAGCACGAATCCCCTCTAAGCAAGGGATTTCCACCCTTAACGATAGGTGTAATATAAATATGGGGTAATGGCAACCAGGTTGGTGTGCACAGCACCTTTTACAAATGAACATTAATTACATGTGTTCACACAATATGCATATTGCTTAGGTCTACCAGCTCATACATTACAAGCCAGTTGCAAAACAATGTTGAGTGACACAGTATGAAATGAGTGACAATGGTGATTCTGTTCATGTTTCTCCCATACATTTCAGGCCACGAGTAGTTGCAACAAACACTGTTGTTTCCAAACAGCAGTATATCAGACAGTGATATATGACCATCACATGAATGTTGACTAAGTGAATTATTAATTTCAAAGTGACAAACATTGAATTTTTGTTTCAATTTTTACTGTGTACAGGGGATGTTTCAACAATTATTATGCACTTACGAGCAATAACTGCAATGCTGGCAGCAATGCAAGCTTACAAGTAACTGACGAAACTGACCCATACCTGCCTGACACTCTGTGCTTTGCCACTGATCACAGCTGTCATATCTACTCCATCAAAATATCTGTCAGTAGGAAGACTTGATCCTGCAAGTTCAGTCAGAGTGGGAAGTATATCAAGACTTGATGTCAGAGCACTGGACACAGTTCCAGCCTGGAAAAGAAAGCAGGCATCACAAAGAAACAGCTTCCAGTTCTTCCAGCAGGAAACAACATTTCTTCCCGAAAACATCATTATATATTATCTTCAAGAACTCACTTCCTGTTGGTAAACTTACCTGTTTACCAAACTTTTTGGAATCAGACATAGAGCCAAAAATCAATACTGAAACTGTGGGAAATGGCACAGAAGAGAACTAGATCTGTATGAGTGCTGTCCCTGTACATGACATGAAGACATATGGGGGAGATGAGGTATAGCTCCACACATTCTGAACCTCAGCACTAGATGGAGCTGAGTGGTCAGCTTCACAACTCAGCCACTTTATGCCTGGGAAAAGAGACCCTAGTACCCACTGAGTGGGTGGTAGGTGGGTCCCTGACCCAGTCTGAATATTTTGGAGAATAGAATCTCTTGCCCCTGCCAGGAATACAACCACAAATCCTCAGTTTTACAGCCCATACCCCATCATAATTTGTTTGAATATGTCAGTAATGTAAGACAGCTGGACTTATTTGGAAGTGCAGAATACAGTGTTTTGCTATTTTCCTTTAGATAATATGAGGATCCAGTATACCACTCCTAAGGAAAAAATGCCAACCAGAAAATAAATCCTTGTCACCAAGTCCATAGGCCAGCCACCATACTGAGTTACACAAGTTCTCATTAAGTACTGGCTGTCAGATACCTTTATATGCCCAGGCCAGTATATAATGGATGGTACACGATGTCCTCCCTCCCAAATTGTATGTTTTGCCCCTGACCCTCCTCCACCTCCTTCAGTAGATGCCTGCCACATCCCAATGAATGGTCCAACAGAACCTGACAGTTCACACTTTTCTTCCCATGGCCCATTGTCACCTGCAATAACAAATAAAGTCTTAATGCCAAAAGTAAGATGAACCAAGAAAAACCATCAGTCTTTATACCACACCTCCATTTCATCAGTTCAAATCTTGTAATTTTCGTTATATTTCTCTGCCAAATGAACAAAGTAAGACAACAGATAGAAAATGAAGAGAAAAAATAATCATATAAAGAATATCAGCCCGCCTAGTTATTTCCTGCAGAGAATGAGTCTGCAGCATGTATGATTGCTGAGTAATGTCTTGTTACATACATGTGTGTTTACATATTTCCAATTTTGGAATACTGGGAAAAAGTCAGACTTGAAGGAACAGCATGTCTGTATCAAATTTTGCTTTAAACTGGGAAAACATGCTACAGAAATGTTTGAAACGTTCATGTTGCTTTTGTAGAGCAGAAATGGTGAAGAACAAAAGTTTCTGAGTGGTTTTCCAAGTTCAAAAACAGTGTAACCCCTGATGAAACCTTCCAAAACTCACAATGTCTACCAACACACCAAACAGAAGAAAATGTTGATCCACTGTAGACACTTGTCCTTGAAAACAGAAGAGTCACCATCCATGGAGTTTCTAACATTTGCAGATTTCATGTTGGTCAGTTCAGAGAAATATGAATGACACTCTCAACATACACTGGATTGCCCTCAAATTCATGACCAACTTGTTTTGTCTGTGCATGAATCTCTGGCTCAAAACAAAACAACTGCCATTCCACACCCTACCTAGTCACCACGTGTAGTACCATGTGAATCCTTTTCTTTCCCAGAATTCCAGATGGCATTACAAGTAAAGAGATCTAATAATATTGCCATGATTCAAGCAAAATCACTGGAGGCATTGGCCAAGTTTCCAACCATGTGCTTCAAATGGGGGTGTGATTACTGGCTCACTGTATGAAGTCCCAATGAGACTAAACTAAAACTGACAATATTAATTAGAAGGTAAGTAGTGTTGTGATGGAGAAATAAGACTTTTTCTGGGATTCTGTTTTTATTCATCCTTAAAACATGTCCATACTATCTCATTCCATTACTCCTTAATCTTCCAAAACCTTTAGTTTTAAGTCATCTCAAACTAATATTCTTCTCATTCTATCCTGACTTTCTTTACCTACACTACTCAAAAATTGCATCTCTGCTGCTGTCAGTATATTATCTCTGCTTGGTCCACACCTGACACTGTTCCATATGTCAATATGGGTATGTAGTAATTTTCATAAAAAAAATAATGTCATTTTTTATTACTTTGTAATTTGATAAATATTCATTTATAGTAATGCTTGTAGCAAACAGATGGAAATCTTTCAAGAAAACAACATTCTTCAATTTTCCAAGAACTAATCATGGTTACAAAATGTTTTAGCAGAAGGTATCACTGATACAGAAGTCACACAAAATTGGAGCTTTACGACAACCGTAGAAATAGTGATAAGTGCAGAAACAACTTTTAATTTTCTTGCTATTCAGGGTAGCATGGAAGGGTTAAAGCAAGACGTAACCACATCTAAAACCTGAATGCATTTTATTACAACCTGATTCTACTTCCTTCAATGCCTAGGTCCACATCCCACCCTCCCTCCCCAAAAACACAGCTAATTCATACTAACTTGTAAACCAGAAAAGAGTATTGTTGTTTGTCTGCTTCACAGCAGTCAAAATTGATTCAACAATTCTATCCAATTCTTGTAGAGTGTCTGCATATACTCCTCGCCCAGTCACGTTGTCATACTGAGGCGCATGGGCCAGTGGCACATGCATGTGTGACAATGCAGCATAAAGGAAATAAGGAGCTGAAGATCTGTAACACCACCAAAATATTACTCTCATAAATGATGACAAATCACATTCTTACATATGTACTTGATTTTGCACCTCAGAAATCTATATTCTATCCTTGTAAACATCTGAGAGATCACTGAAGACCTCTACATATTCTTGTAAAAGTCACTAACACTTGTATGACGCTTGATTATAAATCAATAAAGAGATCATAAATTCTCTAGGGAAATTCTCATAATTTTTAGGGTAATCAAAAAGCCTCTGTACTCCAAAACTGAAAGAAAATTTCTCAAGCCATAACACAAAAACAAATATGTGAAGGCAGAAATCAGAGTATTCTCACACAATTGTATTTTCAGATATTGGAGCTGCATTCAAACTAAGTTCGTCAGTAAGCAAGTTCAGAGTTATCCACCTAAAAGAAGCACACAATAAATTCAAGGATTTCTGTTTTATTTTGCCAAGTATTTACTTACACATTTTGAATGAAGTTGCTGGCAAATTCAGCATACAGTTTGGCTAGATCTGCCAGTTTCACTGGTTGATGTGCAATGGAGTAGTTGCTGTATAGAGGTAGTGCAGTGTCCATGATGCAGTTGGCAGGTGGTGGGGCACAAAGATATACACTGTTCTCTTGAAAAGAAGTTCAGTACAAATTATTACAATAAAACATACGACACTATGCTATTTGAGGATGTAGCATTGCTTCAGTTTTCTTAGAAATAAAACCACCATTTGCCACTAGCTGAAAACACTCCTGGCATGGTCAATAGATTTGCATCTTCTCCACAGCATCCAGACCACTCTCTGGAGCCCACCCAGCATGCTGTTCAATAGGTACGTACTGGGAGAGAGCTCTTTCTACTCAACTGACAACTTGTGCTGAGATTACAAATTAGTGTAGCTATACTCCCACTCCCCCATATGCATCCATGTCTTGAAACAGGATGTTACCTTTACAGCAGTACCTCTGTATATACAGTATAGCACTGGATTGTGGGATGATCAATAAGTAACACTGATATGCAAAATTTCACATTTTGCGACTAGCAGAAATGAGATGTGCCAATTCTTATGTAAATTGAAGTGCTGAACATGAAAATCACAACAAAAATGCTTCATTAGCTACAGTTTTCAAGCTATTGCCTCTTACCTCTACTACATCATAAGTTGAAGTTTGCATATAGCTCTAATGCAATCAGGCCTTCTTCGCCTTCAGAATGAACGTCGAATTTGGAGACTCACGCATCAAGGTCCAACAATAATCAGCAAACAATGATGGGCTCCATTTCCCTTTTTATCTGCCCCCCATTGCTGCGATGTCCTGGTGGAGATGTTCGCCGTGCTCATCACACACAGAACCACAGTTCTCCAGAAAGAAGTCCAGATGAGAACTCAGAAAGTGGATTTTCACAGACATATTGCACCCCAGTTTCTGATATGAGGATAGAAGTTCTTCCACAAGATCCTCATAGTTATCTGCTCTTCTATTTCCTAGGAAGCCTGTAACCACCTCTCGGAAGGCATGCCACGCTCTCTGCTCATCACCCATAATGATGCATTCAAATACCTCATTACGAAGAAGTGAGCGAATGTCTGGACCGGTGAAAACACCCTCTCATATCTTGGCATCACTAAGCAGGGGGAATTTTAGTCACAGGTACAGAAATTCTGTACAATTACAATCCATTGCCTTCACAAAATTCTTCATGAGGTCTAATTTGTTATGAAGAGTTGGCAACAAATACCTTGAAGACTCAAGCAGTGAATGATGCTTTACATTTTTGTGTCCTGGTTCCAAAGTCTTTCTGATTGGCCATATCCTTTTGACATAGTGATGTGCCTTATCTCTGCTGTCCCACTCAGACAGATCTTCACCATGAGGCACAGGTCTGATGGCAGAGGGTATATTTGGATAGTCAATTCTCTGCTTCTTCTTTCTGTACATACCACTTGCCACAGGAGGTGTCAAGCAAAAGTAGCAGTCACTTCTGTGGTTTGAGAGTTCCCTCCACATCACTGGAATGGTGAACAGCATTGCCATTCCCTTACGATTTATCTAGCCTCCAAGACGTATTGCACACGATTTGTACACAGTGTGCGGCACCCACTTCTTGTCTTGGTCATGTAGTTTACGCCCAAAGTACAGATGGTAGGCTTACTTGATCAGAGGCATTGTAGAACGCCTCTGTGACGCTAACGTCACTTCCCCACACACATAACAGAATAGGTCCGCACTGTTCACACAACAGCGAGACATCTTGTCCTACACCTGTGCTTGTACAGACTGAAACTGAGGCATTGTCTGGCAGCTGATGCAATGACCTTATCATGTGACATTACGCTAGTCACAGCGTTAGTCACCTGTGACTGTCATTTATGACTCAAACCCTAATTTGAAATAGAACGCACTGTACATGAACATAGCCTCCCGTATCTTCAAAACAAGAGCTAAACAACAATTCTTAATAACATATTCGTGTTCAGCACCCACAAAATAGCCATAAAAGACTTATTTCATCAATGCTAGTTTTTCACTGTTGATCAGTGTAATGAACTGGAAAGAATGTGGAAGGAAGAGATCATTGTTTAAAAATAACCAACACGATGTCACTTGTGGACTATCCTTTATTTTCATGGGTAGTCATCATTCACTCTCTACATGTTTGGAGCTTTCGGGAAGCTCATCATCAGGAGATCATTTTCCCTGTACAGTCAGCCTCTGGTATAGTGTGTAATCTTTGCTGTAGCCC
>Ga0123352_10016258_pt1 | contig 11849 bp, 15 predicted proteins | sample TergutLab28metaG_FD_89700 | JGI IMG/M metagenome (GOLD analysis project Ga0123352, IMG submission 89700) | Labiotermes labralis P1 segment gut microbial communities from Petit-Saut dam, French Guiana - Lab288 P1 | ecosystem: Host-associated > Arthropoda: Insects > Digestive system > Gut ...
AACTGCTCCGACATGTTTCGGTCCTAAGACCATCATCAGGGAGCTATATTTTCCTTGCTAAAGTCACATTAAAAATAGTCACTGATTAACTTCGTTGTACTAATAGGGTGTTGTGGCAGCATGTCTTAGGACCGAAACATGTCGGAGCAGTTTTAGTGTTTTAATGTGTAACTTTTATAAAAGTGCATTAGTTGGTGTATTGAGTAACTCAACAACATGCCCAGTGTAACAATGAAAATAAAAATTATGTAACAACTTCCTGGAAAGTTGTCCTGTGCCTAATTACAGAGGGTATCTGTCATCCGAACCCCCAGTATCTGTTGCCGTGCATACACCAGGCCAAATTTTTTTTCGGAAAAATACGATTCTCAGTACTTCGGTGGGTCACATCTGTGGACCACAAATTCTCCGACAGAAAACAGTTCCAATCCATTTATTTGAATACACAGGCCAAATTGAGGGACTACGACGGTTCTTCAAAAAGTTTCCGCGCTTTTTTTTAACTCTATTTATTAAGAACTTCAGAAGCAAATGACATCACTTTTCTACACAGTCACCCTGTTTTGCGATGCATTTTACCAGTGTCCTACCAACTTTTTAATGCCATCACCAAAAAATGTTTTTGGTTGAGTGCGTAGCCACTGATGCACCGCTGCTTTCACATCATCATCACATGAAAATCGTCTTCCCCTAAAGCATTTTTGAGCGGTCCAATGGCACTAAATCCGGACTGTAAGCTGGGTGTTCCATCACCTCCCACTTCAGTTGTTTAAGGGTTTCCAATGTGTGGGCTGCAGTGTGGGGGCGGGCGTTGTCATGCAAAAACAAAATTTCCTTTGACAGTTTTCCTCTTCTTTTAGAGCGGATTGCGGGTTTCAGTTCTCTCTGAAGCATGTCACGATACGTTGCATTTGTGACAGTTGTTCCACGCTCCTGATAGGTTTCGAGAAAAGGCCCTTGAGAGTCCCAGAAGACGGTCAACATCAACTTTCCTGCCGATGGATGTGTCTTGAATTTCTTTGCTACAGGAGAAGATGGATGCTTTCATTGCATACTCTTCTGCTTGCTTTCGGGTTCGTAATGGTGAATCCATGTTTCTTCACCAGTGACTATTTGCTGCAGAAAGTTGTCACCTTCTTCACGATAACGGGCCAATTGTTGGGAACTAACGTCTAAGCACTTGCGCACATGCTCCTCTATCAGTTCCTGAGGCACCCACCTGGCACACACTTTACTGAACTTAAGGCTGTCATGAATCAGGGAATAGGCAGAACCAACACTCACATTCAGCCTTCCTGCAACCTCTTCAACTGTTATTCTTCTGTTTTCGCGAATACATTCAGTGTTTATACTCTAATCACATTCACTGTATGACATGGTACAGTCATGTTTCGAATGACAAGGAATCTGCTGCACCCAATCGTAGTTGGAAATGTGGGGAAATGCAAATGGAAACTACGTTTTCGGTCATAACAAAACACAAGGGAGAGTCAAATGAAAACCTTAAAAGTTCATTAAAATTTCAAAACACAGCTCGATTGTCTGTAAGTTGACAACAATGATACTCATGGTTTGAAGAGTAGCCGACAGATGGCAGTACAATGCAGGAATGCAACACAACAGCGCAGTAGTAGTGTAAAGATGGCAGCCCCACTTGCAACATGCAATTTAAGGTTTTCTTGTGACTCACCCTCGTACTTAACTCTACAGTATAACAAAGCTGCCTTTAACACAGTGAGGGAGTTGGGATGGTGTAGATGGTAGAGCGAATTGTCAGGGGCTGGACCATCCAGGATGGAGACAAAAGATTTTCTCTGCTTCATACCCCTTCCAGACCAGCCCTGAGGCCCACCCAGCTTCATCTCTCTCTTTCTCCTGTCTCTCCCAGGAGTAATGCAGCAAGGTTGCAGCACTGACCACTCACCCCCATCTACCACTCAGATTAAGCATTAGTACAGCTTCATGTCTTCAATGCCTGCATGTCCGCACTGGCTTGCTACAGGGCTACATTAAACAGAATGAGCTGACATGCCCAGACAAATATGCCTTCTTCATGAACAGATTTAAATAATGTTTATTTGCAACTCCTTATGGGCAGAAACAGGAATCACTTTAAAGTGATATTTTTCTTTTCCCAATTGACCCTATGTACCACTAAAAATCAGTAGTCATAGTATTAAAAGTTATTAAAACTAAACGTGAACACTTTATCAGATATCAAATTACTGATAATGAATAATGCAACAAAATGTAACAAGGAATTGGTAAAGAAATATGAACTTTTGTCTAAAATATGTTGCAGAGCCAAGGTAAAGTTGTGCAGCCTATGTAGTGTTGTTGGTATAGCAACTAGGCAAAAGGCTAGATGGTCAGGGGTTCGATTCATGGCAAGTGAAATAGGTTTTTCTCTTCACCAAATGTCCAGACCAGCAATGGGGCTCACCCAGCCTCCTATTCAATGGGTACCGAGGGTTCTTTCCCCGGAGTTAAATAATGAATCATGGAGCTATGCCTCTGCTCCCCATATACGCCTTCCTAGCATGGACAAGGACAACTTTACCCATCACCTTTAGACACCAAGTTGTCCGCATACATGCCATGAAAGTATATACACGGGTGCTGATAAGTCCTTAGCCCGACCAGGAAAGAAACAAGCCAATGTTTCTGTGAGAATGGCATGAATTTCCTTCGGCGCCTTGCCTTGCAGGAAACAGAACTTGATGACAGCTCGCGTCTCGATGTTGTTGAAATTGTGCGCTACCCTGATATGCTTCCGAGCTTGTCTCCTTCCTGGTCGGGCTAAGGACTTATCAGCACCCCAGTATGTGAGTACAGGCATAGCATCATGTATTCTTAACCTCAGCAGTTGATGCATATCGGTGGTCAGTTTCATGCCCCACCAGCTTCTTTATCCCCTTAAGCAAGAGAACAGGAGGCTGTAGTTGGTCTGGGGGGGGGAAAGAGAGAGAGAGAGAGAAAAAGAAAAATCTGCCACTCCTGTTCTGAGCCACAGCCTAATCACAACACTAATCATGTGACGGCATCTCCTGTCTAAAATATGGGAGAAAATTACAAGGCTAAATAAAAGCTGTAATAAAAATAAGGGAAAACAAATACAGACTGTTTCCAGGTTATATAACATGTGACTTACATGACTCAGACTTACGTAATTATTAACATTATAATTATTAATATCATTAATATTATATTTACTATTAATAATTATTAATACTTCAATCATTAAATGTATTTTACTTTGTGTGTTTCAAATGGAAAAAAAAAAACCTGATGGAAATAACACTTTGCACATGTACACTGACGATGTAACACCATATATATAACCAATGAGGTGTGATAAACAAGTAGGGGTGGGTTAAATTCTGACATGTAAATTTCAGGTTACGTAAAGGTTTCACAAACAGAAACTTTACGTAGGTCCGTAAGTGTCTGGCTAAAGAGCGTGGGTCAAATGTCATAATGTTTCATCATCATCACAAACATCAAGGATTAAACCCTACGGTCTGTTCCGTCCCCAAAGTTACAACTGCTCTCTCCAGCGTTTCTTCGGTCTTCCAATCTTTCCTTGTAGTCTGTAGTAGTCTGATTTCAAAGGGATTCAGTTTTGTGGCATTCTTTGCAAGTGTTGAAACCAATTCCAACTGTATTCATCTATTTTGTCTAGTATGCCTGTAATCTGTAGTTCGCGGCATATGTAGTCATAAAGGGTGTAACCTGCCACAAGTCTCAATAACTTCATCCGTGTCGCTTCAATTCGTCTTTGTGAAGCTGTTAGAGCCCGGTTTTCTGACCCATATAAAAATGTAGGTAAAACTAAGGTGTTGTATATTTTCAAAATAGTTTCCGTTCTCACTTTCCTAAAAATAGTTCTCTTAATAGTACCTTTTAATTGTAAAAATTTTGCCAGTTTTGGATTCTACATCATTCTACATCATTGGAAAATTGTTTCATACACGGCCATATTATATATTTGTGTTTTAGAGTGCTGATAGGGACCAAGCAGACAGCTGTTAGCATCCAATATCTGTAGCCAGCAACAAAACAGTCACAGACTACACATGGAAATGCCTTTGTTCCAATTATTCTAGATTGAAAATTTTAATGCAAAATTGAACTGAGGTCAATACCAACACAATAAGTAACTGCTGTTTTTATTTCTCCTATATATTTACGACATTATGAAATCCATTTTCCAGGAGAAAATATAGTAAAAATACAGAAGTTACTGAATGCACATAGCTACACTATGAACCAGTACTATATGTAGCTATATGCATTCAATAAATTCTGTATGTAGACTGTATTTGCTCCCTGATAATGGACAGGATAACACCTGGAGTACATGCAGGAGATAATAAATCACATACTGCTATACACCAAGGCCTTGTTTTACACCTTTCTGCTGTAACAGCCCCTATCAATTTACACCTTTCTGCTGTAACAGCCCCTATCAATTTACACCGCTTCTTAATTTGTAAAGCAATGGTAAAGCAATCCCATTAAAGGCCTGGACAGGCCCTGAGGGTTCCAGGGGGTTGAGGCTCCTAGAATTCAAGACAGTCATCACATGAAGGTGGTAAGGTTGTCAGCCTTACGCACTGGCCGCCTTTACCCCCCCCGGAAATATTCCTGGTACTCATTTCTGTTAGAGGCTGAGTCGACCCCAGGGCCATAGTGCAGCTGGAAGGATTATGTCAATGACAAATTCCGATGAAGCCATCGGGAATCAAACCCGCGACCTTCTGGCTTGAAGCACAGTGCCTCAACCAACTGCGCCACCGCGTGCCCCCTCCTTAATTTGCACCCTCTCATATTTGGCTGGCTGCTTTCTTTTATTTACAACCATTTTTTCTAGCACAAAACTGAAACATAAAACGAGGCCTTGGTGTACAAACAAATCATCACTCTGACAGTATTCTCAAGTATATACTGTTTATGAAGTACACAGCCCAGATGAACCAGTTTAAGACAACTGAAATGTATTACGTTAAGTTACCTTGGTTTTTCCATTCTTTATTATGTGGCCCTCATCTAGGATACAATAGTTCCACTTGATGGCACTGAAGAAGTCGATGTCCTTCCTGACAATATCGTACGAGGCCACCACCAGGTTGTGATGCTTCACCCTGTTTCGTAACCTGCGGGTCATTCAGCCAAATTAATGAATCTAATTACAGCACAACAATACAACTCAGTACTACTGACAACATATAGCTTCCAAGATTAGTTTTTCTACAGGGTAAGAAGAAAGCACCCAACCCATATTTTACTCACTCCATCACTGGAAGGTTCACAAAAAACTTTATACCATATAATCTTGGAGAATAGGCTAAAAGAGAGGTGCATAAATCCTGAACGTCTAGTCGCCTGGGCTACTAAATTCTGTACGGTGTTGCCTATAGTTTATGGGTCTCCAGCGCATGCAAACTTGCCTCCGTCACCCCTTTGGCTTCAAGAATATTGAGGTGGCTCCTGGATTTGTGGACAATTTGCGCAATCCTGGACTAAAATTAAGACCCTTCTAATAGTCAACCATGAAGAAGAACCTGCGCTTGACATGCAGAAACACAATTCAGTACCAAAAACAAACTCTTCTAAAAGTGAAAGCTGTGATACAGCCCACATGCTGATGGTGTTCGGCCAGTCACAGCAGCACGACGACACACGTTCACCGTCACTGTGATCCTTCAGCTTACTTACGTTATTAAAATACTTCTGTCTCATAGTTCCTTACATCAGTTAATCTTTAAATGGCACGCATTCACATTTGCGAACAATCGTTAAGAAAACAGCTCTAGAAATTCATATCATATATTTGGGCAATACGCAAATTTACTGCATATTTAACACAAGATGGATAATCTGTTTTATGCTCCACAAAACGTCGTTTATATCATAATTTCATCTTTTTCTGTTCAAGTAATATGTTGTTCACAAAACAAGTGCTAAAATTTAAATACCAACCTGTTTGTTTAAAGGTTACAATAGTTTCTAGCCTGCTATGCATCGGTTTTCTTACTACGGGGGTGAAGACCACAGCCATTCCTCCACAAGCTACCAAGAACAGTTCAAATCACTTCTATTATCCTCCTACCCTCACCAAAACTGAGGTGCATGCACTGCCAGTAGTTCCTAGTCTGTCATGACAGTAGACATGAAATTTACTTCTCACGTTCTGCAGGCGGTCCGATGTACTGCAATGGGTTCAGGTAATCCCTTGACAGGAATTTTTCCACCTCATACACCCAATGACCTGTAATGGTTGGAGGACAGATCACAATGGAAGGCAACGGCGCACAGTCTGGACTCTTGGTTTTCTGGAACAAAAACAGAACATCCAGCTGCAGTAGAGATAACATGAACAGTAGAGAGCTTGAAGAAGGTATATTTTGAACTGATATCATCATGCCAAAACAATGACCTCTAAAAAAGGGGAAACAAATGCAAAATGAAAGTACAAGATATGTGCCAACACCTCACTACAGGATATATGTCAACATCTTGCTACAGGATGTGTCAACATCTTGCTACAGGATACGTGCCAACACCTCACTACAGGATATATGTCAACATCTTGCTACAGGATATGTGCCAACACCTCACTACAGGATATATGTCAACATCTTGCTACAGGATGTGTCAACATCTTGCTACAGGATATGTGCCAACACCTCACTACAAAATATGTGCCAACACCTTGCTACAGGATATGTGCCAACATCTTGCTACAGGATATGTGTCAACATCTTGCTACAGGATGTGTCAACATCTTGCTACAGGATATGTGCCAACACCTCACTACAAAATATGTGCCAACACATCACCACAGGATATGTGCCAACATCTTGCTACAGGATATGTGCCAACACATCACTACAGGATATATGTCAACACCTAACTACAGGATATGTGCCAACATCTTGCTACAGGACATGTCAACACCTAACTACAGGATATGTGCCAACATCTTGCTACAAGATACGTGCCAACATCTTGCTACAGGACATGTCAACACCTAACTACAGGATATGTGTCAACATCTTGCTACAGGATATGTGCCAACACCTCACTACAAGATATGTGCCAACATCTTGCTACAGGATGTGTGTCAACATCTCACTACAGGGTATGTGCCAACACCCTGCTACAGGATATGTGCCAACATCTTGCTACAGGATGTGTCAACATCTTGCTACAGGGCATGTGCCAACACCTTGCTACAGGATATGTGCCACCACCTCACTACAAGATATGTGCCAACATTGCACTACAAGATATGTGCCAACAATGCACTACAGGATATGTGCCAACACCTCGCACGTTAAAAGGTATCCATACTTCTGGCACGTGATGCCACATCACCTTCACCTTGTTCATTGATTCCCAATGTTTCCCATTATCCACCATCCCTCTACATTCATGCATCCACCTGTTCTCCAGCATTCTTAATGGACATTTAAGCTCTTGAAGATGCGAAACCACTACACTGACCCTAGACTTCAAGAACAAAATACCTAGTAACACACAGTCACATCCCAGAAGAATGGATACATCATCCACACCACAGTGAAAACCTAATATCTTGCCACTAGCAAGTAATCTGGCCACACCACATATACTGATTTTGCTCATGGGTTTGTATGTGACACATGATCACAAGAAGTCATATTTTCCAGTTCCATTTTCCAAACTCTGTGCTGTAATATAATTAAGTCTGTTCTTATCGTGCTAGCAAAAGCAGTTAATAGTCACTTCAGACAGTAGTTTATATTTTGCTTCATAGCAAGATAGTAAAGGTGCAATCTGCACAGCTTCCACACACTTCAGCACTACAAATGCTTCAAACAGCTGTGATGAATGTGTTGATACTGCTAAGTACATCTTTCATTTCACTTCTCTATCACTGCCTGTCATTAACTTTAACACTGTTAATCATATAATATATCTTAATCTGTTATTAATATATGTTTAAACTGTACACAGTGGTTAAGGTGCTGTGCTACAAATCGGAAGGTCACTGGTTCAATTCCAGATGGTGTCACTGGAATTTTTCATAGACATAATCCTTCCGATCGCACTATGGCCCTGGGGTCGACTCAGCCTCTAACAGAAATGAGTACCAGGAGTATTTCCTGGGGGTAAAAGTGGCCGGTGCATAAGGCTGACAACCTTACCACCATCCTGTGCCATTGTCACATAATCTGGGAACCTTAACTTCCTGGAACCCTCTGGGCAACTTGGGCCTGTAATGGGACTGATGTACCTTTTAAACTGTATGCAACTACCCTCCTTCATCACCCTACTGTACGATCTGTACAGCACATCTAGATCACATCAAATTTCAACACTGACTGCTACAAAATGTACAGATGTGTCCCATCGTACTAATTTGTGTTGGAATGTACATACTGATAGTAACTCAAGAGAACAATTATGACCTTTGCAGCATGTGTGGGTACCGTTATCTGTGGGGCAAGCTTGCAGAGAAAACATACATACCCAGTCTATATCACTTTCTATTGGCTGCCATTTTGTTAGATGTTCAGTTTGTAACAAGCCTAGAGTTAAATTTAAGCACAGCTCTAACCAGGTAGTAAAACAAAAGATAGTTATATCTTGCAAAACAGAATTAACTCATCCTCACAAAACACAACTGCATTTCAATCCAATATATTTTTAGCTATAAAACATCAGTCACTGGTCATTAACATATAACAGTCTGACTTACCCCTTACAAAACAAACCACTATCAAGGTCAAAACCACATTCTTGAGTAACCAACATTACATTTCTTCAACCATGAAAAATTCCGTTCTCAGAACACCAGTTTTGACCTTAACAGGCGTATGGCCAGTAACTGGTGTGTCACAGTTACAAATACACAGCATCATGTCTAAGAAGACTGTAATCTAGAGCCCACCAATGTGAGAACCTACTGCTGTAATTCATGGATATGGCAAAGTTAAGCCAGACACTTCATACCTCATACTGCTTTCTCCTATAATAATGATCCCCTGCCAGGATGCAGATGGACTGCAGCGTCTTCCCCAGTCCCATGTCATCACATAGGATGCCATGCAGCTTGTACTTATTCAGGAATGCCAACCAGTTCACACCAGCCTAAAACGCATAATAAGAACACTGACTTGTTTATGGTGTTAGTAGCGCAGACTACATACCATTAAATTACAGAACTGGTGAGTAATGAAATGGAAACAATGTGGAAGTGGTCCTGGCCAAACATAAGGTAGTGTCCCACCATGCATCTGGAGAAAATGGGCAAAACCGTAAGAAACAGCAAGCAAGTCACTTGACTCTGGGCCACACTTCAATGTGGGACATAGACCCTGCAGCAGAGCACTGCCAACTTGACCAAGATGTTCCATAGGCAGCTGTAAGGACAATTCTGATACAAACTTTATCAGTTATGTGAGCAATTAAAAACTGCATATGATACCCATCTCGTCTGTACATCTAAAAGTAATGGCACGAGAACTGCTGCACTGATTATGGGGACCTCTAATTGGAATTAAAATCTGACAACAATAATGGACACTTTACGCATGTTATTTATGACTATATTGAGACCAGTTCTTATATTAAGGTAAATTAGTTCCATTACAGGCCTGAAGTGCCCAGAGGGTTCCAGGAAGTTAAGGTTCCCAAGAATATGTGACAATGGCTCAGGATGGTGGTAAGGTTGTCAGCCTTACGTACCGGCCACTTTTTACCCCCAGGAAATACTCCTGGTACTCATTTCTGTTAGAGGCTGAGTCGACCCCAGGGCCACAGTGCAATCGGAAGGATTATGTCATTGAAAAACTCCAATGACACCATCTGGAATTGAATCAGTGACCTTCCTATTTGTAGCGCAGCGCCTTAACCACTGTGCCACCACAGTCCCACAGTTTTTAAATGCCTTGCTAAATATCTGGCTTAAAACATCTCACAAAAAATCTGCTAAACAGAATTTAAAATGTTTTACAGATATATTTCTTATTCCAAGTAGTCATACACAGCTCACAATACAAGGTAAAGTACACTACATGTATCGGCCTGAATAAGCCATAGTCACACCTATAAATATAAAAACTAAAAAGAATTTTTTTTTATTTTATTTTTCTAGTTATAGGCCTGGTGATGGCTTATTCAGGCCGATAAATGTACCCTAATTTACCTTGTATTGTGAGCTGTGTATGACTACTTGCAAAAAGAAATATATATGTAAATTGATGACACAATGCCTTAACAGTTTATATAATCACAGTAAAAGAAGTGAATCTGTCAAAACATATCGTAACATCGTTAAGTCTCAAACGATGACAAAAACGCCCTACCTGTTGGTAAGAACGCAGTTCAGCCTCGATGCGAACAGGAACTTTGTAGTTCTCAATAGACTTTGGGTTAAACAGCTGTTCCAAGAACCTGCGCTCACGAGCCTTCTGCTTCGCCAGCTCTGGGGTGAGGTTAGGTGGGTCTGGAACACCACCGTCTAGTGGCATCAGCTGTATCAATGTCGCGAAGCAGTGCGTGGCCATTAAGCGTACGGGCTGGTTCTGGTCACTCATCCGACCTGCAATGTACACAGATGTATCAAATTTCGTGTTTCTTACACAGGAGAGCCTCAATCAACAAGGAATATGCAGGGATAGCATGAAACCTCCTATTAACAAATAACCAAATAATCGCTGTTTTCATCAAATCACACATCAAACCCACACACTGTTGTTAACTTAACCTTGCAGAAACGAAACGTCTCTGTGTCATATAAGGACTCTGTGTGTATCGTGCAATAAACACTCTTCACCTTGGTTATAAAAACCAAATCTTTTAATGTTGTACAAGGCAAAATTTGCCGTTTTTCCCCAAGATCCATACAAAACACACAAATTCTATGTGAACACTATGTAGAATTTTTTAATGTTAAGCCTTGTGGTACGTAAAGTCACCGGCAGGCTTTAAAAGGTTAAAATGTTATAGGTGTGTGCTGCCAGAGTGGAACTTTTCATACGTATTGTCTTGTATCATATTTCTAAAATCTGAATCCACAAACTCGCCTCTAGTGTCAAATGTTTGAATTTTGTCTTTCTTGCGAGGGAGCAGAAATTCGTACAAAACTGGTCACAAAACCAGAAGGAAAGAGACCTCTTGTAGGACCTAGGCATAGATGACAAGATGTAAAATTGAAACTTACAGAAACACAATGGAAGGATGTGGAATGCATATAATGGACCCAGTAACGAACCTTCTGGTCCCATATGAGGTGGGGGACCTTCCTGAGTACCTAAGTGACCATTAGCTTCTCAAGAAAGGTTATGCTCTAAAGAGCTGATTCTGACTTCATATTTAACCATACACTTCTACCTCACATCTACAGCAATCTTATGCACTTTGCACCCCAATTTCTTACCCAAGACTCAAGTTACAGCTCACCTCCCAACTTGAATGGAAGATTCATTCTATAAGACCAATAACTTGCACACACAAACACATACATGATATCAGTCCACTCCTACATGCTTTGGTAGCCGACCACCATCTTCAGGAAGCCACATGAATATTTAAAGCCTAGTGAAATATGATACAGTTTATAGTTTAAAATACGTGATATTATAGTAAAAGAGCAGCCTTGTTAACATATACAGATATAAAAACACAGAAAGATGTGTTTATGGTTTACTTAATGTTAACCCTTAGCCACCGAACAACATATATATACAGGGTGTTTCACGACTTTAGGGCATAACTGCAGGAGGTGATTTCCTAGGCCTTTGTGATCAAAAAAGTTCATATAAACATGTGTCCGATTTTGGACGGTTACGGAGTTATGA
>Ga0123352_10016262_pt1 | contig 11848 bp, 12 predicted proteins | sample TergutLab28metaG_FD_89700 | JGI IMG/M metagenome (GOLD analysis project Ga0123352, IMG submission 89700) | Labiotermes labralis P1 segment gut microbial communities from Petit-Saut dam, French Guiana - Lab288 P1 | ecosystem: Host-associated > Arthropoda: Insects > Digestive system > Gut ...
TGGCCAATATCTCCATAACCATTGAACTTTGGATATAGGTGTTTTGGGTTATATCGGTATAGTTTGACCTAAGGAACACTCTCCCGAAGTTAGGTCCTTTCCTCCTGGGACACCCTGTATATGTGTGTGTGTGTGTAACATACCACATACTAGAGTAGGTGTTGGACATGACCTCCTTCAAATTCCAGACATGCTTGGTACCTGGTTAACTGATTATGTAAATACTATTTGAAGTTCTTGTCTAGAAATTGCCATTATTGTGCATCTGATGAAACTGCTGCTGCATGACAAACCACCAGTACTGTCTTCACATGTCCAGTTACATTGAATCATCTGACATTTTAAGCCACATATTTCGGTTTAATCAGTGTTAACAGCTGTGTGAAGCACATTATAACGTAAATTTGTTGTCTTCATGAAATGCATTACAGTTCATAGAGGATTTTCACTGTGGAAATGTGTATAGAGAGTAAATCGTATTAATTGTGTCATAGGAAACATAGAATCTGTTTCCCATTGTTTTATTTTCTTCAAAATTAAGCATGTCTGAGAGTTGCAGGAAGTTATTTCCAACATCCACCCTAGCGTTTGGTAAGTTACATTATATATATCGTATACAGAAATGTGAGGCAATTATGCTAGTTGTGTGTCTGGGATCAGTTTTCGGTTGAATTCGCTGTAGTACTGCTACCTATTCTGGCTGAGGTTGTTTTGTGGATTGTCTCAGTATTACAGTCAGATAACATCCACATATACTTATTGTTTACTGCTTATCCTGCCAGTCAGTGTTATGTATTCTGAGATGCTGTGAGTGCCAGCAAACCCTAAATAAATAAGTAAGGCACAATAATGTCATATAAAACTGTGATGCTCTCTTCTACTCTCTTAATCACCGTGTATGAACTGAAAAAATTGGTTCGAGTGGTAACAGGAGGTGCTTGCTTCAGATCTCAGTGAGTCCAGGGCTGTTGTGACATTTTCTTGGTTTTTTACTATCGCACCAGACAAGTGATGGATGAGTTCCTCAAATTAACCGTGGCCATGTATTTACGTGTCATTTTCAGTTCGTTTTTCTCTCATTAGTCAGGTAGTGGCAGGTTCTCAGCATGAATGTGGTAGTGTGACATGGTCGCCTTAAAGGAGGACACTGATAAAGGGTTCTTTCCCTGCGGGTAGAACATTCAGGGTATGAAGCTGACTACTTGCCTCCATCTGGTGGTGAGGTTAAGGATGAATGGAGCTCTATATCTTCTGCCCCTCTATATCTCCACGTTGTGAACACTGACATTTTGACGTTTATCTTTCCTATAAGTGATACTTTTGTCGCATTTTTCATATGTAGGAAACTAATTCCACCTCACAGTTTCTTATTACCAACTGATACACAAGAGAATTGCTTTAAAGGGGGGGTATTAAAATTTACATTAACACAGCTGCAACATGTTTCAGTGTGATCACCATCATCAGGGAGCGCATTACATGGGCTTGCTAAATTTAGAGTGTTAAAACATTTGATTAAAATACACCATTGTGGTTAATCTGGTGATGTGGCTATGTATGTTGTCAAGTGTGCAGTGATAAACATCACATCATTGCAGACCTAATGACATATGCAGCCACACCACCAGATTAACCACAATCATTTGTTTTAAAACACTGTAACTTCAGCAAGCAAGCTCACACAGTGCGCTCCCTGATTATGGTGATCACACCAAAACATGTTGCAGCTGTGTTAATGTAAATTTTTATACTACTTTTAAGGAAATCCTCTTGTGCATCAGTTGGTAATAAGAAACTTTGATAATAGCAAGATGCAGGGTACAAATGTCGGGGGTGGGGGAAGAAAAAAATAATTCCACTTCATTCATTGATTTTCCTCATTTAATTTAGAGTTGTGTATTTTTTATTTTTGTCATTTTGGTGCATTAGTTATGAGGTATTAACAGCTTGTATGATACTTAAATTTCCAAAAATTAATTCTTCCCCCACAGAACAAGGCACTTAAGGTTTAAATCTGTACCATAAAGGAAGGTTAAGTACAGATTTTGTGTATGTTAAATTTCTTGGATATAACCTCAAAATTTTGCAGTATCGCTGTGCTTTTAGTTGTTAGTTTACGGTGATTCATACGTAATGTGTGGGTATGTTTATGAAATGTCCATATTGAATTTCACTTTCGTTCGTTATTTATTACTATCAGACCGGAAGCTAACAGCAACAGGTATACAACCAGAATATTGTTAGCTTACGTTCTACACAGAAATTACCATAACAAATGCGGCATTTTTCGAAAGTCCAGTACCGTTATGTTGGCACTCTAAATTTGTGGCCCTAGCGTCCATCCCATCTCTCTAATCTACATGTTTGCCATGTTGTTGTTATTGATTGTAGGAAATTGAAAACCAAATTGTGTGGCTGGGCTATAATGACATAATATTTAGTACAAGAAGTTCGGAAGTTTTAAGGATGGAATATACACATACAGATTGCATGATGGTTGTTAGGAATGGAAAGTGGCTGTTAAGATGATTTATTGGCATTAGCATCTTGAGACTGATGGAAGTTTTGTATTCAGGATTGAAATTTGGTATGATATTGATATGTTACAGTAGTTACCATAGTGGGAGGTGGTTTGGAAACTAAACTATAGATTGTAGAACGGAAGGTGGCATGTGTACTGGGTGCCTGGAGCATGGGGAAACTGACTAGCATGGTGTTGTTTGACACACAGACATAACTGAATGCTCTATTAGGTGCTCTCCCTTTTTCATCTCACTATGTGTGAAGCTGTGCTGCTATAGAGCGCTTTACACCCACTGGATTTTGAAATGCTGCGCTGACAGAGACCCTGAGCGCTTTGTAGCAAGACCAGGTGCAACTGGAGAACAGGCAGTTAGTACACTGATGGTTCTTAAGTCAGTGCACTTGTGTAGGTACTGTCTGTAGCACTGCTGTATTGATATTGCTTTCAAGTTACGATGCCAATGCCTCTGCTGCTGTAATGTTGAATCTAAGAAAAGGGAGACTGAGAGGAAAACCTCTTCTTCAGTTTGAGTGAAAGCTTATGCAAATGTCATGTTGGTCTCATGTGGTCTTCTGGGTTGTTATGATGCTGTGTAGTCATACAGATGGTTGCCAGTCAAGATGGAGGCAGCATATTCTCCTGGAATGTTGGTGAACACGTACAAGGCTACACAGTGTTATAATCCAGAAGGCCAGGAATTATGTTTGAAATTTGTCATTTTCAAATAAATTTTTCATCTTGCATTTGTTGCATAATAGCAACAGTAGTAACTTCAACTGAATGTCGTGTTTCTGTAATGGAAGCAAAGTTGTAACAGAGTTGTAAATGGGAAAAGATGTAGGTGGTTGCTTTCTTAATTTATTTTTTGAAGTTACAAGTATAAATTATCATGCCCTGTTTTTACACACATTCCCTAAATTGCAAAAAGAAACTACCGGCTCTGTAATGTCTGTCTGTCCATCCATCCGTCCACATGGAACAATTTGGCTCCTGCTCTAACAGAATTTCATGAAATTTTATATTTGAGGATTTTGCAAAAATCTGTGGAGAAAATCCAAGTTTGATTATAATCTGATAAAGATAATGGATACCGTACATGAAAACCTATGTACATGTATGATAGTATTTTGCTTAATTCTTCTTAGAATGAGAAATATTTCAGACACACGTCGTAGGCAAGATTAATACGTGCATTTGATGTTCAGTAAATTATTTTCCGAAAGTCTTGCGATTTGTGAGATAATGTGGAAAAATATGGCAGAGCCAGACATGCCACAGATGGAAATATAATATGGCACAGAAAATATGCGATATGCATGCCAGATAGCTAGGCAAGAACGTAGACACACTGTCATGATAATGAGCACTTGCTGTTTTTTGTTACTGCAATGATGGTTAACGCAAATGCATCTGAGTGTTACAATATACATATTTTGCCTGTCTTGTTTATGTATTATTGCAACACTGAAGGCATGCGTGGAATATCTTTGCTCCAATAATAAAGTCTCCTGACTATTGTCTGTTTGATGCCTGAACATATATAATTCACAGTGTTATTCTCAAAACACCAAATGTCATATTTTTATTGCTGCTCTTTTTATTCTTGAGGGCATTTAATTCTGGCACCAAAGGTTTAAGTACGAATGCCAACCACTTGACGTGGTATTCTATAAAAGACATGGATTGCAGTGGTTTTTGCAGTACCCTGACTATTTTCTCTCTGATGCCCGAACATATAAAATTCACACTTGTCACCTGTCACAGTGTTCTTAAGAAACTGCACGTCTTCATATGCATGCTCCAACAAATCACGGGCGATTGTCTGACGTTGCTCACGTTGCGGCACAAACTTCGCGCACACACATTTCATGTGCAGATCGTCGGTTAAAATTGCATCGCATGAGCCCACGGAGATCCCACAGTCATCTGCTATCTCTTGTACTGTCAGTCTCCTGTTATTGCGAACGATTGTTCTAACTTTAACAATCATTTCCTCGTTTCTTGACGTTGACGGTCGTCCTGAGCGGGAGTCGCTTTCAACGGAGGTTCTACCCTCTTTAAATCGACGGAACCAGTCAAACACTTGTGTACGACCAATTGCGTCTTCACCCTATGCTTGCTGCGATAATTGATACGTTTCTGTTGCAGTTTTTCCAATTTTAAAACAAAACTTGATGCAAATGTGTTGTTCGATACTTTCACACATCGTAAAACTCGCTATGACATAAACGCACGTGTTACTTCCACAACCTACTGCAGCCAACTGAGCAGACGCAGCCACTTGCAACTTGTGTCATGAGTTGCTAAGACATGTATGAACATGTCAAGAATGGTTGCAAGCACATCCCACCCAGTGAACAACCACTACAATTCCAATCAAGATACTATTTCAACAAACCTCATTAACCATGACTCTCAGACGTAATGCTGAGACAGACCTTAGTTTCATTCTGCGTGGCTCGAACATCAGGACAGACATATAGGGAAATTTTTGGCAAACCAGATGTATCGGAATTTGCAGCGTCTTAGTGAATCAGACTGAATTTGACTGAGCTGGGCTCAATTTGGCTTAGTCTGCCAAAGTCTCGTACATCTTGGATACAGATTTTGCACATCGTTGCTATCTTCCAACCTTGTCCTCAGCCTGTCTACAGATAATATTCAGCATTAAAATGCATTCCAGTCCAGTTGTGATAAAGGTATTAATTTACACATAGTTGTGGAGTCCTGTGTCAAATTTCCAAAATATTGCCTTGATATTGCTGATGGGTGGTCAGAATAATGTACCTTTCTGGTATGCCTAAATGTAGATTTCAGGTTCACAGTTTATTATGAATTACAGATGTGTACACTGGCGTTGCATGAATGAGCAGTTCTTATAAGTATATCTTAGGAGACTTGGCCCTACTCCAACATGATCAACAGGATTGAAGTGTGTCACTTGTGTTTCATCTCCGTTATTAATTTGTGTTTTTATCCTTTTCATTTATTGTGAAGCAGGATTTTTTTCTGTCTTTTTTTTTTTTTTTTTTTGACGCAACACGATGTGTTATTTGGTTTAAGCAAAATGTTTCCACCTCATTTGGAAATGGAATCCCGATGTTGCCCTTTCATTGCGAGAGGCATACACCTGGATCTGCATTTAACACTTCCCATTCATGTTAAATTATATACCACCATAGAATATTTTCTGAATAGTTAAATTTTAACCAAAAAGGTGCACACACTGGAGGGTTTTAAATTAACAGTTTATGATTTGCTGCCAATATGCAATATCTGATCCATGTTCTTCCCTCTTTTCATAAGGGAGCAGTATATTGCTGGTTTTCTGCTAAGGAATCCTTTATTATATAGTAATTAAACACTTATGTGGGAAGCATGACACCTGTGTTCAGCTCTCATCAGATGTAAACAGGTTTTTTCTTTGTCCAAATTCTCTGTTGCATTGTGTGGGTTTTGTCAAGAGGATTATTTTGAGCACGATATATTAATTTTATGCCATGTTATTTGAAAATCGTGGAGACTTTTTACATTACATAAGAGCATGTGGAAATTAGTGTTAATCTTGTCTGATGCAAGCAGACACACTGAGAGACGCGTCGTGTGTATAATCCTATTTGCTGCGAGGTAAATGCCAGAATTCCACTGACTCAGGTTGTCGCACAGTGTTGAATTTGTTTTGTTGCTCTGGCAGGTGGAGTCGGACACAGAGCCTCCTGATTGGCTCGTGTCTGACCAGGAGGAGGAGCTGATTCGTCTGCTCAGCGTGGAGAATCTCCACCAGTCAGAACCTACTACCGACATCCTACAGTTGCTTGTTGCTTAGACAGTCGTTAATACGTGTTGTGTGAAACTTACAGGGACCTTTGCATTTCTTTCACTTGTTATTTTCGTACTCAGAATTGATATTCTGGTTTCTTATTTCATTTGGCAATCGAAATTGGACAATATTAACTTTTTTATATATTTTTGTATCTACTTTTGTGTGCTTTATTCAATAAATGAGCTCCATGCAACGTGATGGGTTACAAAGAATTGTGTGTAGCGAGGTATGTACAGGTTTGTTTCTGTGAGTATGTATTGTGCTAACACAGCAGTGAGGCATGGCATGTGGTTAACCCAGTTGTGTTTTGTGTTAGTGCAAGTGTGACACACAAACATTCATGCCTGTAGCTGGTTGGGTGGGCTGAACAATCCTTGTGTTCCGTCTGAACACAACCCATGAAATTCGCACTGATGTTCGATTGGTCGACACCTGAGGGTCTTTCTGGAGTTTATCATTTTGTATAAAATATGTGCAGGTTGTGGTATTCACAGTTTGCAGTACTTTCGTGGGACAGAAAGTTTACAGAGAAAAATAAGTGAAAGTAACAAAGAACATCAATGTCTGAATGTACACAAAACTGGTTTAGAAAATGTGCTGGAGTTTGGACAAGTTTTCTCAGGCTATGAACCATAGAGCAGGTTATTTTTAATCCGCGTTATTTACTTGGGGGTACACGGTGGTGCACTTGGTTAAGGCACCACGCTACAAACCAGAAGGTCGCGGGTTCGATTCCCAATGGTGTCATTGAGATTTTAATTGACATAATCCTCCTAGCTGCACTGTGGCCCTGGGGTTAACTCAGCCTCTAACAGAAATGAGTACCAGGAATATTTCCTGGGTGGCGAAGGCGACTGATGCATAGGACTGACAACCTTACCACCTTCATGGACCCACTGTCTTGAAATCTGGAAGCCTCATCCTCCTGGAACCCTCAGGTCCTGTCCAGGCCTGTAATGGGATTGCTTTACCTTTATTTACAGCTACTAATTTGCAGCACAAGTTGTGACAGTTCATATTAAGCAAGGTTAGTGTTTGGCAACACATGGAAGGACAACCAACATTTGTGACTATCGGCCCATGCGTCAGATGCTTCTTTTCCTCCTCCTGCCCCCACCTCCCCTACATAAGAAATTCCATATTTTTATGGAACGTGGAATTTAAATACTGTGTTCAGAAAAATCCATCATTCTAACTTATTCTACAACTTAGCTCAAATAACTGAGAACCATTTTAATATAATCCTGTCATTTGCACTGGCCTCTTCTTAATAATCTCTCCCTTCAAGGGTTTCTGACCAACCTTTTGTAATCATTTACAGTCATCTTACTTTTTATTTTATCAGCACAACATTATTGGTGAACAGTACAAATTATGGGCATGGAATTCCTCATTGCACAGCCTTCTCCAGTGGGCCAGGATAGCTCAGTCGGTACAGCAACTCGCTATGGGCTGGATGGTCCAGGGATCGAATCCCGGTGTGGGGCGAGATTTTTCGCACCCGTCCAGCCCTGGGACCCACCAAGCCACCTGTACAATGGGTACCGGGTCTTCCCCAGGAGTAAAGCAGCTGGGGCATTGCGCTGACCACCCACCCCCATCTAGCGCCAAGGTTAAGGAAGGAATAGGGCTATACCTGTACTCCCACTCTAGGCCTTCTTGGCCTGTTCAGAGGTGAACTTTACCTTTACCTTTACTTTACAATTTTCAACATTCTTCCAATACTTCTTGTGTTGTCAGTTCACCACCTTTGTTTTTGGGTACCATCCATATAAGCCACTTCTGTTAGAGGAACAGGCCATGATTCATACGTTACACAACAACAGGTAAAGTCATATGCCAGTTTTGGCTTAATGTTTCTTCTTATGCCATTTCATCACAGCAGAAGTGGTGTACCCTAAATAACATGACGCCACACCTTTGTTCCACGTTAACATGGCTCGTAGCAGAGAAAACTTTGGTGCGAAGCATTGAAATGCTGTAAAAGAGAAAGTGGAAATGCTTTATTAGAATTCCATTTATTTATTTATGTATTTGTTTGTAATAAACAAATGTGTTTGTGTTTGAAAGGACAAGGGAGCCCATCTTTTTGTTTTGATTGAACTAAGAAAAGTCAGTGAGGTAGTGTATTATTTAACATTAATGGACAAATGAGACAGTGCTGTCTCATTCAATGTATATCCTTTCCATCTGATAAGGAAAAGTCCGACAGTGAGCATTTAGTTGGTACCCTGCTCTGGCCGCAACAGAAACACTGAAGTTTAAAGGATGTAAATATATATATATATATATATCACTCTCTCTCTCTCTCTCTCCACTGGGTGTATGGTTCTTGGCCTCCTTCAAGATCAGTATCCAGGCCTCTATCCCTATCTGTTTTTCTCCAGCCTCTGACACCCATTTTCTTCAGATCATTTTCATCATCAGCCATCTCTTTCTTGGCTTTTCAACAGACCTTTTTTTTTTCTTCTGGGATAATATTGAAAACTTCACACTTTTTCTTCTGGCATTATTTCTCTGTGCCCTAACCATCATAAGCTTCCTTCTCTGATTTCCGAGATAATATCTGATTCTCTGTACAGATCCATCAACTCTTGGTTGGTGCAGATCCTCCATATGCCATTTTCTTTTATTGGGCCAAATATTTTTCTCAATATTTTCTTTTCACATATTGCTAAGGTGTATTCATCAGTAGCTTAGTGTCCGGACTTCCAAACCGGACGTTGCTTGCCAGTCTAATTATTGTCCGATAAATAGTCAGTTGTGCCTGCCGTGGTACCACAGTAGATTTTAGAAGGCTGTGTGCTAAAGGTTAACGATGCCATGAATTGAAAGCCACAGAAATCTTGAGTTGATGACAATGATTGAATCATAATACCTAGTATGTGTAAGTTTTTGTCTTGTGGGATGTGATGCCGTGTGGAGCGTAGATACATACCACTGGTTTGGGGAACCTACCGCCTCCACACAGTAAGGTGGAGGCGGTAGGTTCCTCTGAAACAGCGGTGCACACTAAATTACATGGTGTCTAATCCAAGAGGACTGTATTATTCATGTGCACTGTGTGAGAAAATCTTATCTCACTTTATTTGTTGCTTTGTAATATTGGTACTCTGCTAACAGTATTTGTTGCTTGGAGATACATATTGCATGTTAAAGGGATGCCAACCATTATAAATTGCTGGGAATTATGAAGTTTGTGTAAGCCACTAGTGTGAAACTTAGGAAGACACTCTTTATATTACACATCGTCTGTTGGTGGTAATAAAACTTCCTTAGAAAGACAGAATATGCTCGAATGAGAGCCACTTAGTTTTACCCACTGAGCATCTCCTGTGCCATGATGACTTCCTACAGGTATTTTTTGTCTCTATGGGTGGGATATTGTCCCTAGTTTGAGTTCAGATGTTGGTACGTTTGTCGTACATCACATCGTGCTCAACAGTATCATATGTAAATAATCGTAGCTTTTCTTTATGTTGCTGTGGGTTGGCATCTTTTTTTTTTCTTTAGGTTTATTATGTTTTGTGAATAACATGTGATTGTGTATGCAGGTGATGGTAACCAATGTGACTTCACTGCTGAAGACCGTTAAGGCTGTGGAAGACGAACACACGCGCGGCACCCGTGCTCTTGAATCCACCATTGAGGCGATCGCGCAGGAAATCCGAGTGAGTTGACTGGTTTTTAACAGGATGTGAGATGTCGGTGAAGTGTTCTTGTTTTTAAGTCATAGACACAAAATCTGATTTTATTTTATCAGAATATATGCATAAAATGAATGGCGATGTTATCATCAAGAGCATCAGGTTTTGCCCTTACCCATCTCCGAATCACATGGGAATTCCCCATCATTTCAGACACCCAATCTTTCCGCCACACTGACATGATTAGCTGTTTCCATTCCCATTTCGACTGCTTTATTAAGTGCCCAGTTCACACACACACACATATATATTAATGGAATAGGAGCAACCATAATGTGTAGTAATGTAAGTTTTGTTTTGTAAGGGTTTCTTTGTTGCATAGTTACACATATCTGCTGAAATTCACATAACATCTTTTGAATATCTCATTAAGGTTGAACCACAAGCTGTAGTCCAGGAAGTTTAAATTTTAACTTCGTGTCAGTTATGATTGTTTATCACAATTTTATGTCATGTGGTATGTTCCGTGGAAGGCCATAACGTGTACATCGTGATGGATTTTTCTAAATCATGTTTCTATAGTGTATTGTGCGGTAGCTGTGTGGCAGACCGCAGGTCGTATTTGGTTCGTCCAGAAAATGTTTGATAGTCTGTAAACAGAAGTGTGTTTAGAATCCATTGCCCTGTTTTTAAGATTTGTTCCTATTTGTCTTGGCCTTTCATCCATGGTTGTGTCAATGTATATCTTAAGATGGTCTGGCAACAAAGGGTGTCCTTGCCTTGTATCTTGATTGATAATTTCATGTTTGGGACTTGGAGTGCCGTTTTCCTCATTACAATAAATTTAAAAATTGAAAAATGAATGTAGCAGCATTGTTACAAAACTTTGTTAGTAGTATGTGTCTGTATCCCACCAAACTGCTGCAAGTATTCTGCCCAGGAATATGGTGTTGCCTCAGTTGGTAATCAGATTCTGATGTTTTGACACAATGTAGCAGCCTCGTCCTGAGAGTCAACAGAGAATTCAACCCTGGAAGGTGGGGACAATGAATTACATTTATATGTCAAGATCCAATAATATCCCAGAAAATGGGATCCTTGGCAACAGTGCTGTGTAAACCTCAAAGTTTGCAGACTCTTACAACTAGTAAAGTTTTACATCTTTCATAGTAGCTATTGTCACACGAATATGTAGATGTCCCACAGATGCGAGAAAATGCCAGAGGTCTAAATGCTTCGATACAAATAGAGAAGCATTCTAAAAATACAAGTTAAGGCTTATTCTTATGTTGAGGTTACAACGGGACAAAACCTTACCTGCATGTCCTCCATACGCCCTCACGGAGTCATCTCAGTTTCACTGATAATTTTGTTCTGTCGCAGGCGCTGCACTCCCCAGAGCAACACAAGAGCCACGCTACACCAGAGGATCTTGTGCGCTGCACCAAGTCAATCACTGTGGCCACGGCAAAGGCAGTCGCAGCCGGTAACAGCTGCAAACAGGAAGACATCATTGTTGCTGCCAACATGGGACGCAAAGCAATATCTGACATGCTCACCACATGCAAGGTGCCATACACAGACCATAAAGTTGTCCTTTGTTGGGCTAGGTTTAACACCATCCAGTTTGAAATATGTTACCATCAGCGGGTGGTTTCACTATTACACCCTTACGAATTTTTAAGCTTTGCTTGGGAATCTAGGAAGTGTGTCATCCCCGTTGTGTGTGTGAAACTAGGAGAAGGTATGCAGTCAAACACAACTTAATCACTGAGGTGTATTTAATGACTGTGATGGAAACAACTACATGTTTCGGCCTGTGTTGGCCATCATCAGGTTGTCTAGGGAACTTAA
>Ga0123352_10016263_pt1 | contig 11847 bp, 6 predicted proteins | sample TergutLab28metaG_FD_89700 | JGI IMG/M metagenome (GOLD analysis project Ga0123352, IMG submission 89700) | Labiotermes labralis P1 segment gut microbial communities from Petit-Saut dam, French Guiana - Lab288 P1 | ecosystem: Host-associated > Arthropoda: Insects > Digestive system > Gut ...
ACACTCTCAATAATCCCCAAGTAGAATATATTGGAGTTTTATTGTGCAAGAGTATGGAGTAATAGCATGTACAACTAAAATGTATAAGTGACAATTCTCGCCAGTGGACTCTTCATTACCGTTCCTACTCACTGACTGTCCAGACTCGTACTCTGCTGCTCAGACAACAGTTCGAGCTACGCAGCAGACTGCTCCCGCAGAACAAAAGCAACTATTGTTACATGGGGTGCTCCACACACTGCTCGTGCGATACACTTAACGAGTCCAGTTATAAACAAAAGAAATGGAAGGAAATTATATTCCTCCCATGCCTGGTCTTAAAAGAGGCAAGAACTAAGCATGAGTAAATTTAGCTTATGACTAATATACAGTATATGTAAGAACGCTAAAAGAAAACCACAGTAAAGAAATCAATGTGTGTCAACTACACAACACCATGTGCTGCAGCAGCAGTGCCAGGGAGGTCATCGAGACGTTTTGCAAGGTTTCAATAACCTTCCACTTTCATCCGCGCACGCCGCAGTACTTGCTTAATAAGGCGGGGTCCCTTCATTACTGGCGGTCGCTGTTACGTTAAAACAGGCCTATGACAATCTTAGCGTGCACGCTTCACAGCTTCACTTTCCGAAGACAGTAGGGCTCTCTTCTGAGGATCCGCTTTAAATTTCTTCAGGAGTCTTGCAAGGCATCTTGTCACTGCCACCGTATAGCGTATTACGTCACGAATATGTTATTTCAAGCGGCAGGGAGTTTACTAAGTGATCCGCATGTTCCACCGCACCCAATAACATCAATAGAATGCAGTGTAAGTACATAGTAACCGTATTTTAGTGAAAAGATTCCTTTATCTTGTCTTGCAGTGAGACTCCGTAACATACAACAACCATAAAATAACTATTCGGCCTTCCTTCTCGCACTCCGTACCGCTACATCATATGACAGGTAGCATGTAATGTGGGCGTTCACGTTAATAATGAACACAGTCACGACAAACAGTATGTCACGTGCTTAAACATATGCAGCGGAACAGACAGCACTCGTGCAGGGTGCGGACATGCATGCTGGCAGCTTCAGGCCACACGCTGCTTACTGCTTACTGCTGCTGTCTGTGCATTGATGAGATTCCAATTGATTCATCGACAGAAGTGACGACTGACACGCACAGATAAGACACACAATGTGCGTACAAACGTAACATTGAGGCGCGTTCGCGTAACCAATGTTGTCTTGGAAAAGCAAGAACTATAACATAACAGATTCTGCGTGTGTGTCTGCAGCCTTCGTTATCCAGCACGCAAAGTGAATGCACCGCATTACACTTTCATCTGTGGCCTGTTTCGTTCCATCATATTTTTCACATTATCTCGCAAAAGGCACGATTTTCGGGAGGAGGGAACATAAAATGTGTGTTTTGATTTTCTCTACAACTTTTGTCTAAAACACCTCTAATTCTAAGAAGAATTCAGCGACGTATTATCACAAATGTACACAGGTCTTCATGTAAAGTACCCGCTATTCTTCCCAGATTTTAATACAATTTTAAAGTTCTCCTCACATTGTCGAAAAATTTCACACCGTTATTAGGAAGTGCAAATGTACTGTGCTGCACTCAGTTACCGCATTCGGTGCACAGTTCGTCTACCACACCATCCACTTTTATGGAAATTCTGTGCGCTCGTCAATCATATCACGAAGGTTAGGAATTTCAGTAGCCACTGGCTAATTAACCATTTAAAGTCTAGCGGTATCTTTAAGTACTACCAGACTTAACAATCAAAAATTCTACATGGTGCTCGCTTTGCGTTGAGTGTTTTGTGCGGATCTAAGAACAGACAGCGACTTTTGCTATACGCAGCATTAACTGATTGGTTTTTATAAGTGTGGTGGAAAGTGTTTATAGCGTGGCACGGATGATTCCTCATGTAAAACAGATTGCGTTTGGTCTTTAAAAGGTTAATCACATGTCTAATTCCATAGTACAGAGTATTCTCTGAGCAGACGAGAGTTTACTGAAGCTCGCCAAGAAATTTGCATTCTTGATACAAGCAACAACGTTCAGTACCGCGACCTTGAAAATCCCCAATGGACCGGGTGCTTATAACCAAACATGAACAGCGATAACGCGCCTGACCTCGTATACAAATCTGTGTGCGCCAGTTCGTGCGAACTGCAGATTCTGCCCGACCTCGTATACAAATCTGTGTACGCAACTTCGTGCGAATTGCAGATTGTCACTTCATGTTTCACACAACTGTGTTTCATACAATGCTACATAAATCTGTGCTTAGCTTTCAAGTTAACGTGAACAGAAATGTGCATTTGCCATGACGTTATATATCTGAATCTGTGTTGCCTTTACATGACATACAAATTTGTTATTTTCGTTCCATATTACACAAACACATGTCTTTCTTTGTTTGTTTTACGTTATACGAATAGCAATGCTAACGAATCTGTGATTTTCGTGTCATGTTACACAACTTTGTCCTGGTAATGCCGACCCTCATACAAACCCGTTTCACGCTCACGCAGTCCGCCCTTGTATCTTTTGAATAGCAATAAACAGAGTTGTATCCATAACTTATGCTCTATCGCCAATGGATGCCTGCCTCTTTATTACCTAGGAAATGTTAATATATTTTTAACGATCCTGCCATAAAATCATAAATTCCAACATTAAAAAATAATTGGTATACCGTAATTCTGGATACAGCATTACAACCGCGCAAGTACGTCACACGAATACGGACATGACATAAAAAAAAGTTGGCAGCAAACACAGCAGTTGTATTAATGAAAAGCGACACAGATCATAACATGCCTTATGGCATCAAAGGGCATCACATTGCACGAATATTTGACTGAACATGCCTCTGATTCTTTCGCAACGACACGAATTACTTTGTACCGCTATAATTATTTGTATCTGGCTCTCAAAAGAATGCCGCCACTAAACTATTCACTAATGGCATCTGTTTTGTGTCATTTAGGCTCCGGCTACCCTCCGGTGTAATGTGTTCAGAACGTACCCATAAGTATGGCGTAAGGATTAAACTGGGGAAATAGGAAGCTGGCAAACATTCCACAAGGGGGTTTAAAAATGGATAAAGGGAACGTGAAGATCGATTCAGGAAGCATGCATGCACATGCATGATTCATATAACATGCCTCTTGTTCTACCCTCATAACATCCCATAACGAATTCCAGTCCTTGTCTTGCCAAATGTTGCTATGTAGATGTCAGCACTGCCACTTCAATTGAAGCACACGAAGCCACTATCCACCACGACGCAGCAGCTAAGATCAGCACTCGCCAAACGTAAGAGAAGCGCCTTGGCAGCTCAGAATCCTGAATATGTCTTCTGGGGATTGGACGCAGCCTCATTTGGTAGACAGGTACAGGGAAACTGCTGCTGTTATCTTCGTGGTTGAATACGACACGTAGCCAAAAACGGCTAACGACACCGAATGGGTCTAGCCCCATCACACACGTTTCCACGTAGGTAAATTTTCTTACCTGAAGACAGAGGCAGAAAATTCATCCGAAACGTCGGTAATTCTACATATCTATCGAACTACACGGCGTCATATCCCAGAAGACAATCACCTTTACTGTTACAGCCTCAGACTGATTTCGGGGTAACGGGGAGGAGGGTGGTTGTGGTCAAACCGTTGCCTGTGAAGCATTTGTAAGGCGGTGAAGAAGATGGCTGTTGACAACGTACTCAACAAGTCACACCATACGAACTGCAGGCAACTGAATTCCAACATATCCACTAAACTTTTGTGTTAACAAACACGCAACGATACACCCAAGTATAAAGCACAATAATCACCGCCGTAAAGAACCTCAAGTCTTCAAGGTCCACAGTTACTTCTTTCCGGTAACCAACTAACTACACGCAACAACAGTCAACCTTGATACCCTACCCGCTACTACGCTATTCAAGAAAATCCCCGCAACCTATGTAACCTAAAGTCTTATCATTCTTCTCACAAAAGCAAGCCTATTGCACTGATCCACAGCCATACGCATTCAACCCGCCCGTCGTATTTAAGTTCCACTTTCGTATCATCCTCCCATCTACTCCTAGGTTATCTAAGCTGTCTCCTTCCTTCACGCCAACACTCCAACATCCTGTATGCAACTGTTTTCTCCACCATACCTGCCACATGCCCCACATAATGTGTGATGAACAGTGCCAACACTAAATCCTCTAGTTATACAATTTTATCTAGACGTATGTTCCTTCCTTTCTCTTAAGCCTAAATACCTTTCCCAGCACCATATTCCCGAACATCTTCAGCCTATGTTTCTCCCTTATATGTTACAGACCAAGTTTCATACCCACATAAAACAAGACAGTAGTAACAGAGTCAGCCTGTCCGAGAGATCGTACATCGAGTATAGCATCTCCTATCTATCAACATGTGATCAACCTGATAGTAAGTCTTCCCATCAGGAGAGGTCCAGGTGCATTTATGATAGTTTCGATGTGGGAACATTTCTGTGAATGGGTGTGACACACAATGATCATTAATATTTATAGGTGCACTCCGGTTCACAAGTGTCGGTCTGAAAGTGCCGTCTCTCGAAATTTCCGTTCAAATCCCCTAGCAGAATCCTCAAATGATACTTACGGAACTGATCAAACACCTGCTCTAATTCCTCCTAAAATGTCCTTTGGGTAATCACCTTTACCCTCAGTTGGGGCATGCGCATTCCGAACAACACCACACAAGGGAACTACAAGCACTATTGTGACATTGTACCACCTAAAAACTGGTAGGAAAAAAAACCTATTCCTACTCTGTTCTTATTCCTGTGCTGGTTCAGTGAGGCCATTGTCCCTTCTGACGTCCTAACTCCCACTACATCTCACCTGATCCGCCTGATCTCTTTCACAATTTTCTTCATTGACCCTGACCTGCAAAAACTGTCCACATTCAAGTTACAAATCTCATGTCCATTAAATACGTTTGGTGGGGAAGGGGGGGGGGAGGGGGAAGTTGTTGACTCATTTTAGACAGCGCCTTGCGCATTTCTATTTCGTATGGAAGGGCTGGCACCTTGTCTCGTTCCTAGTTGTTACACAATTCCACGTCAGTACTGCTAGCAGAGTTTCAACTAGACTTAGCCGTCAGAAGTCCGCAATCTGTCTAAGTAATATTTAAACATACCGTTCCTACCTGTCAGATAATAAAAGCCAGGTCTCGATTACGAAAACCAATAATATAATTACTATATAATGGTTAATGTTGTTGGGATACACAAACAAGGCCTGTAATTTAATATGTTTATAAAACACTAAATCGCTCTGTGGTCACATTTAGCGTCCATCTTCAACGAGACGCGAGCTAAGTTGGAAAACTAGCAGATAATAAGAATAAGGGGGTCAAGAAGAAGAGGAAACGCCAAACAGAGCCAGACAGGGTAAGAATCAGCCATTTGGCTCAGTTATACCTTGAAAGTGGGAGACAATACGGAAAGTTCAATACGTTCGTGACCACCTACCAGACTACACGGTGTTAAAACCCAGAAAACCACAATACGGATCCTCCCCATCACGCACATCATAAATCCCATGTCCACATGTGTACAGTGATCCTAACAATTGGATCCTAACGTGTCAGAACAAGAAGGACGTATGATGGATGAGTTTACTAACGTTTACAATGGTACATACCTATTAAATCAACAGGAAGAGCTTGAAATGTTATTGAAAGTAATAATAAACAGAATGAAAGGTAAAAAGGTAATTAAGAAACTAAGAAATTATTATAAGGAAGCTAATGATCATGTTTAGAAAACTGACAATGAACAGATAGAGATTACAACGCTTCGACGGATTTAATAATTGTCCAACAAGATGAGACTTATTCAGTTTATTACATTTCTGTAGGCAGCTCCACATGTTTCGGTGTTGACAACAATCATCAGGAGCTCGTACAACTGTAATTACAGCTTCTGGTATTGATTATATATATATAAAATTGCTTCGACGGATGTTTCAACTTTGGTAAGCATCGATGGGAGATTCACGAAGTTTCTGTTAGATAAAATTGTCGTAGAACTATAAATAAAGCCTGTGCACTGCAAAAAAAAAAAACTGTGTTCATGGAAGCAGTGTTCGGTACAACGCAACTCAACAGACATAAACGTGACTATAAACATGAATATGCTAACACACAGCCACCTTTCAAATCTTGCACAACCTACGAACAGCACTTCGTGTCCAGAGCCTTCGTAAGCTCACAGCATTATCACGTGGTGATAGAAACAGGCTAAGCTGAACGTGGCTTTGTATGTTGCACAGCCTGTCTTTTGACACTGCACTGAATGCAAATGGAATAAGGAACGAAGCTCAGATAGAAAGAAAGAAAAAAAGACAAACTTAACAGTGGAGATACACAACCAAAAAACGGAAACCTCCATCATTATAACATGCTCTCTTCAGAACAATCAGTCTTTTCACTTGTCGCTTTTCACACCACTGATCATTAAGCATTCCACATAACTACAAACGCAGTGAAAATTAAACGTGATAATATTACAATTCCCATCTCTGTCTGAAGTCTCCTGATGCAACCCTTCCACTGATGCACTGTTACTAGAGTTACAGAGCTCAGTTTCACTTCCGGATCACTTCACCGAATAACACAACGTGTAACTTGAAGCGCTCTTGACAGACAGCCCGACACAATATGCGGTCGTAATGACATACAGGAATTACACTTCCTCTTCAAAGGTCGAGGCTCAAATACCGACTGAAGCACGGGTAACCTGTCACTGCCGTTTAATGCTGCCACCTTGTGTCTTTGGCCATAACTACTAGCTTATCTACTTGCTACATAACACGGAGACTGAACTTATTATTTCGTATGTACATATACGTGACATGTGCTAAATCACAAGGAACTTGATACGTGTTTCCCCTCCTCCCTACACACTCCACTGGCTCTTCCCTCCACTGCCTGTCATTATAACGTTACCGTCACCATTTCAAAATTATTGTACCATATGTCTTCCTATCACAATGCAATACTTAACTCTTTCAAGACTAAGAATAACACGAATTATATATAAAAGACAGTTCGTACCGCGCAGTAAACACATTACGTCACGGTTTAAAAAACCAGTCAAACATGACTACGTGTTTCGGTCTGCACAGATCATCAACAGGCCACTATTATAAAACTTTCAAAATAAGGTTAAATATAGTGAAATTATGATTCACACTATGGCTGTAATTCCCTGATGATGGTCTGTGCCGACCGAAACACGTAGCCATGATGAAGTTAAATAAATGTGGTTATGTTTGACGGATTTCTGACGGACTGCTTTGAAGGTCTTAACATCACAGCGGGGTGTCCTATATAAAAAAAAATCAACTAGTTAAAACTGTAGAGGGAAATAATCGCTGTGTGTTCTGAAATGCACACAAAATACACAAATGCATTCTACGTGCAAAATGCAGAATTTTTAGGCGCGTTTGTAAAATTGCGAAAAGCGACTTTTAGCTTCAACATGTCCCTCTGTCTACCCGCATGCAACGACTCATCTCCCACTGGACGGATTTTCATGAGATCTGATATTTGAATACCTTTCGAAAACCTGCCAGAATAGTTCAAGTTTGATTACAATCTGACAAAAAACAAAGGTACTCACATGACGACCTGCTGTACATTTATCATAGTATCTCGTTGACTTCTTATAATCTTTGAGAAAAGCTGTAGAGACAAAAAAAAACAGACATTTCATGTCTAATAATTTTTTCCCCTTGAAAATCACGCAGTTTATGAGCTATATGGGGGACCGCGGTAGCACAGTGGTTAAGGTGCTGTGCTACAAATCGGAAGGTCGCTGGTTCGATCCCAGCTGGTGTCATTGGAATTTTTCCTTGACATAAAATCCTTCCGATCGCACTATGGCACTGGGTTCGACTCAGCCTCTAACAGAAATGAGTATCAGCAGCATTTCCTGGGTGTAAAGACGGCCGGTGCGTAAGGCTGACAAACCTGCCACCATCCTGAGCCGTTGTCATGAAATCTGGGAACCTTAGATTCCTGGAACCCTCTGGGCCACTCCAGGCCTGTAACGGGACTGCTTTACCTTTTATATGAGCTATGTGGAAAACCCAGACAGGCCACACCAGACAATACGATAATACGGCGTATGCGCATTGCCCCGCTGGAAGGGTAAGGGCACAGACACAACAATAAGTATTGCTTTTCCACGGCAAAAATGGTTATGCGAACGCGCCTAAATGTTACGTCTATATTTGCATTGCCGGTCTTGTTGAATACATAAAGCAATCACTCCGTTCTAAAGTTCAAACAACGCGCCCAAACTGCATGTCGTTCAAGTAGCATCTGCAGGAAACACAAATGTCACTGCAGTAAATAAAAGGCGTCGGGAAACAAGTTCCACAAAATGCTCGAGCAGATATGTGATCAGTGCATGTATCAGCGAAGCACGTATATACGAGCAAATTTTTGACTTGCCAAAATTGAAATGGTGATCAAATCCTCCTTCCTTCTACAGGTCAGTACGGGCCGACAGTAACGCTACGCAGGCTATCTTTAAAAGGACAGAAAGTATGAAACACGAAATTACCGAAAATCACGGTCGATCAGTTGGTATTCTTTCGTGTTTGGGAGGATTCGGGCTCAAATGTCGGTCTGGCTACAGGCTAATACTAAAGACGCTATCCCAATTCCGGGACAGTACCTCATGTGGGTTATGACCACTTGCATCCTCAGCGTTTGCAGTGTATCACTTACCACTTATCGCACGATTCGACGCCCTACAGTTCAAGCCACTGACGGAGTCTTAAATAAACCATAATAGACAAATAAAGGTAAATTAGTCTCATTACAGGCCCGAGGTGCCCAGAGGGTTCCAGGAAGTTAAGGTTCCCAGATTACGTAAGGCACAGAATGGTGGTAAGGTTGTCAGCCTTACGCACCGGCCGTTTTTACCACCACGAAATACTCCTGGTACTCATTTCTGATAGAGGCTGAGTCGACTCCAGGGCCAAAGTGCGATCTAATTCTAATGACACCATCTGGAATCGCACCAGTGACCTTCCGATTTGTAGCGCAGCACAGTAACCACTGCGCTACCGCGGTCACCATTATAAATAAATACAAACGTAAAATTGGCCCGAGGCTGAAGGAAAGAATTCTCAGCGTTCTCACACCGCTGAGACTCCGTGAAGCAGAATTGCAACTGAACGGCTGTTAATTCTGAGATGGTAAAGACCTTCCCCGCCATGTATGACAACTGAACACAATTTCCGCGCTCACAAGGGCTCTTCGCTAGACCGTACTATGAGTCACTTTCATCCGTTTCACATCTCTACAGCCTGTTTCTCTAACAGCCATCGTACAGTTTGAAATATGTCGTTCTCAGTGCTTTAAACATTAAAGTTCCTATCTTATGAGATTTAACGCCGTGTAGTTTGGTAGACGGACACAAACGTTTCGGAGATACCTGACGTTTCTATCTCTTACATCCTGACGTTAAGGTATGCTGACTCCTGCACACGGCCGGACCTATCAAATTACACGAAGTCACAACACAGCAGAACATGTTCTTGGACAATGTAACATTATTCTAACAAATGGGACGTTCAGGTGACGGCGCATTGTGACAAATTCTTATAATAAAACCAACAAGACGCCCTAATTTCTCAAATTTATTTTTGGAATAAAACTCTACATGTTTAGGACAGTTCCTCTGTCCATCGTCAGGAGTTTTTAACTGTACACACAGCAGTGGTATATGTCATACAGTTTTGTTGACAGCTTGCGAGCAGGATCAGGACGGAACAAGCTGTCAGCAAACCTGTATGACATATACCATTGTTGTGTGTACAGTGAAAAACTCCTGATGATGGACAGAGAAACTGTCCGAAACATGTAGAATTTTATTCCAAAAATAAATTTGCGAAATTAGTGCATCTAGTTGGTTTTATTATAAGAATTATTCTCCCGCCTTGGCCTAGGTGTACAAACTTCTCTCCCATCTCCATGGATCAAGCTCGACCCTTGAAGATGGGACCAATGGGTTGCACCGAAACAACGGTAACATCTAAAACGAGCGAATGCCTCATCTTTTGATTACCGAAAACAGTATTCGGTGAAGGGTCTAATATCAGAACACTTGGTCTCAGTGCTCCAAAAAGTTCAATGTAAGGAACACCAAACAGTAGATGGTGACATGTGCCAGCCGCTTTTCCACATAAGGTTTGGGCGACATTCTGAACTCACGCCTGTTCGCAGAAGAGACATTTATGGCATACATTAAAATCTTCCTTGTCAGTAGGGACACCCGATACCATAGCCTAAACCTGAACGGACACCCGTACAGCACGTGAACATAAAATCCATTATCCCTCTCAGACAAAACTGCAATATATCAGGGAGTGACAGCTGACAAATGGAAGTACAAAAATGCATTAATATGATATGGTGTATTTGCTTTTATCTCCCACCCCCCTACTTCTCATCCTTCACACTCATTCCTTCCCCACCTCTCTCTTCGTTATCTTCTCTGCCTCCGTCTTCCTCACTTCTTTTTATACTTACTGTTTTTTCTTTTCCTCCCTCAAGTATTTTTCTGGTTCTTTTCTTCTTTCACTTTGTCCATTCTCTTATCAGATATTCACGTACAAAGTGTGTGTGCGCGCGCACACACACACACACACACACAAACAAGCATACACAGAATGATTCATGAATGCAAGTCTCAACGTCATAATCTTATCCATGACATTATTCCCAGTCAGAAATGTCACACAAACACGCATCCGACTCCCTAGAGTTACAGATTTATCGTCCCATTAATGCCAAAAAAAAATGTGAACAGGTGAACGATACGTCACACACAATTCGTTGTCGGATTTACAATAAATGCTCCAAATGACAAGCGGCAGTCAACATGACGTTTAGATGAACCCACAAAAAAAAATCGAGAGGACTGAGGTCTGGAGATCTGGATGGCCATTAATGTCGACCACCACGAAAGATCCGTCAACCAGGACAGCGTTAATCGAGATACATTTTCACTGCACGACCAAAATGGAGAGACGCTCCGCCGTGTTGTAAGTGCAAAAAGCAATCGTCCATCCAAACGCAAATTTCCTATAGCAGTCGTGTTAGTTCGTTCTGTACAACTCGTAGATAAAAACCACCTGCAAAAGCCCCTGGAACATAAACTGGGCAGTCAGCAGTTTGTGTAGAAACACTGTCATGTGCATTTACTGAGAATCCACACTGGAAATTGGTTTTCACCTTAAAATGGGGATTCGCTTCTGACCACACATGTCAGTTGCAAGTTCTGTTGATCTCATCAAGGGCAAAGTCAGCCTCGTCACAGAATATCATATATCGATATACCTGTCGATCGGCATTCCAGCCGCTGGGCACGGTAACCAGGTTCGAGATGCTGAAAATGCTGTACACAGCATTGCTACGTGCATTCCGCGGCTGAAGTTCTGCATACTCTCAACTGAGCAACACCGCTCCTCTGTGACATGCATCACTATGTACAAAATCCCACAGTTCCGTAACCTTGCACATTTTACATTTCTGAGTGGAAATGACGTCGAGAATTAGCTGTAGGGCGTTCAGACATCAAGCAGCGAATTAACCTGTAATTGACACAAAACGGTATGATCTAAGAATGTATGTTATTCAACAGTGGCGTACCCAGGAATTTTGTTCGGGGGGGGGGGGGGGAGGGGTCCAAAAAATTCGTTTGGGGGGAGAGGGCGGAAGGAAAGGGAACTCGGGGCCGGGAAACCCCCTACGCGGGGGAAGGGAGGGGCGTGTAATTTGTAA
>Ga0123352_10016264_pt1 | contig 11847 bp, 8 predicted proteins | sample TergutLab28metaG_FD_89700 | JGI IMG/M metagenome (GOLD analysis project Ga0123352, IMG submission 89700) | Labiotermes labralis P1 segment gut microbial communities from Petit-Saut dam, French Guiana - Lab288 P1 | ecosystem: Host-associated > Arthropoda: Insects > Digestive system > Gut ...
TGGCGGACGCTTGTGAGTACGGTAATGAACCTTCGGGTTCCATGAAATGCGGGGAATTTCTTGACTAGCTGCAAACCAGTTAGCTTTTCAAGAAGGACTCTGCACCATGGAGTAAGTAAGTAATGTCATATGTCTTCCACACTGCAGGAATTAAGCAAGCTGTTGGCAGATGGCTTCCTATGGTATAATGTGCATAACAAATTTTGTAAAAATTGATCAAGTGGTTCAAAAGATGAAATGGAGGACAGGCAGGCACAATGGCACAGCAATGAATGTTGGCTCAAAATATTATTGCATAAGCATAGTGTTCCGAGTCCATTTCACTCTTCACATAGTTTATTCTTATTATGTGACATATATTCTACCAGCATCATTTCCTCATCGCAAGTAAACATTTACCACCGATTATGGAAGTAAAACCAAACAGAAACACATCTTGCTGCATCACTAGACACAAACCAAATGGTAAAAACAGCAGTCATTGGAGTGGACACATGCAATATAATGCAGCATATGCAGTGCAGATCTTACTGCACCAGCAAAACCACTCCTTCAGGAATGTGTTCAGCAGTGGTTTGTGGTAATAACCCTGTTAACTGGGAGTCCTACTGAACTTAAACGCTGTTTCATATTCAGTGTGGAGGTCTCCAATGACAAGTCACCAAAATGTTTTAATTTTTCTTAATGAAAATTATGGAGTATATATTTCTACAGCCATTTTCCATCATGCCATCAGACTTCCAAAATTCCTACACCAAATTACAATACCAAGCAACATAAGAAAAAAACTTCTATTCACTGGGTAACAAAAGTACTTTCCCTGGGGAAAAAGAGTGGCCAGGTCATAAGGTTGACCACTCAATTTCTTACAATGCTAAGGTAAACACTTTATTGTACAGCATTGAAAATGCCACTGCAACCACTGATAGATGAGGTTTCTTTTCATTTTAAATAGCTATTCCTGCATGTGTTCATACTGTACATTGTATTTCTCACACTTTAAAGCTAAACCTTCAATTTAACAAATACACCCATTAGAATGAGTTCATCTACTCCTTCCTTCACACAGTCTTGAAGCAATCCACCTACTTCACACAGCTTAGTTTAGGACCCTACTTAAAATTTGCTCATTTTCATATTATATTTATCTACCCCCTTCACAAAAAAAAAAACCAATGCACAAACATGTGTGCTAATCTATGCAAAAGTTGTCTTTGTGGACTGTGCATCCTGTGCAAGCCTTATCACATCATAGACCCATGTAAGTGGGCAGACATGTGTAGTCTCAGATTTCTATCAGGATTCAAATGTCATATTACACACTGCAGCATTTATGAAGAAACAGCTTATTGCTTCTCAGAACTGTAGACAACAGCTCAAAGTCATTAGCCAAAAAATGCTCTAAAGCAATCTGCTTTATTCTGATAAACCAACAAAAAAAAATTTCTTTCACAGTGTTTTAAATTGTATTTGTTGTAAATTTTTGCCAGAAAAGATTCAGTAAACAATGATCAGAGTGAATAACTTCCTCAAATAAAACTTAATTCTGAGGATTTGAATGTAATTCTTGTATGTTGTAACTGTAACATCTGAACCATTTTGCAATTCAGTTCATTTCTCTTGTCAAGAAAAGGAACATTCAGGCATAAACATGCAGCCCACACACAATTCGCCTTCACAGCTGCAGCCAGAAAGCTTTGCGAGAAATGACATTCTAAAACCTTAGACTTAAATACTGACAAAAGAATTCGGTAACATACAGACTTTCATGACACTATTATTTACGTTCAGGAGATAAGGATACTTATCAATTTTTCTGATGTGCTGCAGACTGCTCTTTATATTTTTAACAAAATTTCATTTAATTCATAACGTAACTTTAATGGGTTCCAATAATATCCATGCGCTAAAATTTAAACGGTCTCATGAGAAAACTTTGTATGGCTAGAGGAATTACTTCGAGTGAAGGGCTGGGCATAAAGGTTATTCAACATGTGAAGCAAGCAGTCACTTATAGCTCCCACTAAAAGTCAATCATCATTATGCAGGCTTGGCATCCAGTAGAAACCATGGTTCTACTCTGACAACATGACTCTGAAGCCACAGACTGATAAGCACACAAAGAAAACAGAGACAAAAAATAATACCTGAAAATGAATTCCTTCTACTTAAAATTTAAAGTACTTGAAACAACAGCAGCACACTAATGTATGCGGAATTTCAATATATCAAGGTAATGAGAAGAAAGCAGATATCTATATTCCAGGAACATGTGTCTAATGAAACGCTTGGTAGGATCAATCAAAACATGCCGAATCAAGATGATGTGTCACTTTATTGCAAGTGATCAAATGATGGAGGATGAAAGGGCAGGACATGGAGAAATGAAAAACACACACAAAAATGTCATTGAGACATGAAGGAAAAACTACACAAAGACTGGAGCAACACAACAAAATGAATATTACCAAAAGTAAGCGGATAGCTTTGGATTGGATTCAGCTAGCTCAAGATCAGCCCTGGGATTCTTGGAAACTACTGGTGAACTTGTGTAATTTCTTGACCAGCTACATGACTATCAGCTTCTCAAGTTGGCCTCTTCTTCCATGGAGATAGTACATTCATTCTTAACCAATCACATTATTCTGACTCACCTGCAAGTAACATTTAAGCAGAGTTGTATCTATGATCTGCAGAAGCTGCTGTGTTGACTTGTGGTTAATGTTATTCTGCTTATCACTCTTTGTGTTCACCTTGCTGTCACCCATCAGTTTGTGTCGTACCTGTAACATCAAAATGCACCCACCACTGATGACATTCCTTTTATGTCAAAAAATAATAATTACCAGGTCTGTTAAACCCCAGTCTAAAGTAACAATATTTCTGTTCTTTAGAACATTAGTTGCAAAGTAACCACAGCCAACTAACAACAGTATGAAATTTGCCAGTCTTCTCAATAAACTCACTCCACGTCATAATTTTAATCCATGTGCAGTTTCCACAGGCTATAAGTGAAAGGCAAACCTGTCCCTATGCTATTATTGCATACTTCTAATGTTGCAACAGGATTCTGGAATGTATGTTCCTAAAAATCTTTGTGGATGTATATGCAAACTTCTGAACTAATATCCAACAGTAGCAAAGCCCTTCCCTTCTGTAGTGTTCTATAAATATTCAGTATCTTTTGGTCCACATACTTACCTGGAACTACTTTTGCATGCAAACATTAAAAGGATGCAACCACAAAACTGAAATCACCAGTTAAAACTATTACACCGTCTGTTACAAAATCAGCAATGAACATAAGCAGAATAACACTAGAGCTCTACTTCTTGATAGTTTGTTGATTAAATTACACATGGTATAACAAACAGCAAACTACCTGATTTAAATTAGTTATATACACTACGTACATGAGAAAAGCATTATTACCAACTACTCCAACATGTTCAGCTTTTTCCCCAAGATACTCTCAAAGAGACTTCCAGAGAAACAATTGTTTAGCCAGTACGTAAGTTTTACAATTTCATAATTCTTTATAAAGATATGTAGTTAATATCAATTAAGGTTAAAATAAAGCACAGGGGATGGACAAAATAATGGAAACAACCATGAAAGATACATGCTTCTTTGTTAATAAGGAGTTGGGCCACCATTTGCCTGTAAACAGTTTGTACCCTTCTTGGAATAGACTCATATAAATTCTGCATATTCTCTAGTGGAATACTGTACCACACTTCATGAAGAACATCTTTTAATTGCTTGAGAGATGATGGCGGAGGGAATCTGCTTCCCACCCTACTCTCTATAACTGACCAAAAGTGATTCAATGATATCTAAGTCTGGCCATTGTGTTGGCCAGGTAAGATGTTGACATGCATCTTTTTGCTCCTCAAACCAAGTGAACACCTCTGGCTGTGTGTAGGGGCAAATTACACCTTGAAAAACTGCACCCTTGTTAGGAAACAACATCTGGACCATAGGATACACCTGGTTACCTAAAATGTCCTTGTAGTCACTGGCAGCAATTGACAATTCAGAATAATTATAGGACTGGTAGAATACCAAGACATTGCTGCCCAAATCAAGACAGATCTGCCTCCATGTTTCACAGATGGAACCAGGCATTCAAGATTATAGGCTTCCTTGGGCATTCTCCAAACATAAATCCAGCCTGATGTTGGGAACAACATGAAGAACGACTCATCTGGCTATATTACGTATTTCCAATCATCAGACGTCCAAGTTTTATGATCATCAACCCATCCTTTCCACCTTTTAACATTGGTTTCAGAATCAGAGGATTAGAAATTGCAGCTCTACTGTGGATGTATATTGAGTTCTGCTGTCACCTGTGCTTCAGTAGTTTTATGATTTTTAAACATAATTCCTCTTAAATATACAGTGATCCTTTAACTTAGTTTTGGTTTTTGGCCACTATTCCTCGTGCCTGATTATGTATTCCTATGATTTGTGTATGATGTCATAACCTCGGAAAATGCTGATCTGGATACACCGAAGAAAGTAACTGATTTGGTTATAGATGCTTCAGCTAAACATGCACCAAGAATCTGTCCTGTTTGAAAATCTGACAAGTCTCCCATTTTGCAGTACTTTGATACAAACTGTTACTAAACACCATCTGTAATGCATTAACACTGGCACTACACAGTGTAAACAAACAAAATAATAATGTAAGATATTCACATCTACAGTTCTTTCAGTGCACCCAACACATACAGTTCTATTCCTATACTGTCTAGTGTTTCCATTATTTTGTCCATCTCCTGCATATGTTACAGCAAAAGTATACAATATACATCATACATTAAGGAATATGTCAATAAAACAGTGACAAAATCCATTTTCTGGGTTGTTGTTTAAAAATTTCTTGTCCACTTAGTTCATGTAATTAATTTAACTATTATATACACAGCTTGAAATTAAGCATTAATTTAAGACAGCAAAAAATAATTTTGAAGAAATAAATCACTCCAACCATGGTCAGGTAGGTACTGTATATGTCTCCTGCTCAAAGTACACAAAATGCATACTGGTACATTCTGGAAATGGGAAGTCTAAATCAATAAGTACATTAACAATAGATCCATAAAACTGTTAACCAATAAAATGCAATACAGTTCATTTCACTCTCTCTTACTTCCAGTATATTTGGTATATCTGACCATTAAAAAACAGAACCCAGGAAAGAAAGATATACAAACATAAGTTAATACAGAACACCACCAAAGATCAATAGTTATGGATTTACATTCCCTATGTGAATTCAGCCTTCACCACACGGCATTAAAGCATTATTACGAAACAGGTGAAAACAAAGTAGCTCTCAAACAGAAAACATCTGAACACAGTTTTGAATTAAACATTAAAATACTGAATGATAAATTTACAAAACCCATTTTTAAAATAGATGGTTTCATCATAAATAACAGCTACTAGATAGTACAATAAGAAATACAGTATCTAAACTTACATAATTTATGAAATCTCACAAACACAAAAAAGGATATGCATACTCTTTATGCATAATTTCCTCTTTTTAAAGTTTTTATCTGACAGCCTGATGATGGTCCATTAAGTGGACAGACACATGTAGCTGTGTTACAATAAAGACAATGTGTTTGACAGAATGACTCGGTTTTTTTTTTCCTATGATGCAACAGCCCCTAGTGGACCAGTGCCTCCTCATTATTGAGGCTTCAAAATCACACTCAGATGCACCATACTTGGTAGGACTCCTCTGGATGACTGATCAGCCTGACACACAGACCTCTACCTGACAACACTCAAGAGAGACAGACAGCCATGCCCCAGCAGAATTTAAACCCATGGCTAAGCCATGACTAGCAGATGTCAAGATCTCTGAATCAAGTTATGCACACAGCATAAAAAAGAATGATGTATAAGCACCTCAGTGAGAAATTCAATCAGTGCCAGCAAGCCATTTTCCAAGTCACGGTCCTGCAGTTTTGGGCGCTGTTCCAATTCTTGGGATCCACGGGACTGTTGAGGCAGCAGCTCTGGAAACAGTCTTATCACTTCATACGGGTCTGAAAACAGCAACCTTGTTCTTAATAGGATGTGCTATAAAAGTCAACAACCACACACTCACACGAATGCACACATGCACCCACACACACACACACACGCACACGTGTAAGGGAGTATTAAAGCAAACCGAATAAATTGCATACGTGTATCTAATGATGTTTAACCAACCAACCAGCCAACCATAGGTCTTAAAAGAGGAGAATCATTATTTAGCATTATGGTACTAGCATGCATCCAAGATTCATAACTTGACAACCAAACACAACAAAGTAAATGAAAGAAATGATGTGGGTAGCAGTACTGGTACTGGGAAACCTACCACATACTTCATGAGACAGACACAGTGCATACAGACTTTGGCAACTGGTGCAAGTGCTTAAAGGAAGTAGCTGCTAAGCAGATGTGTGGGGGATAAGTTTCAGTTCTCTCACTGCTTCCAAACAGTAGTCTTCCAGAAGCAGTTAAATGACAGTTGTATCTGATCTACAAATTGCTGCTTTTATTGAAATAATTCCATTACTGAAGGACTGCCACCACATTCACAGCCACCTGAGCCACCTGAATTCACTTCAAACCACAAGACCACATTTCTCTAAAATGTATTTTGCTGTTGTTCTGTCAAGTGGCCCCTTCCTTCCAGGTTTACTGGGCAAAATCTTGTATGCATTCTGTCCTCCTTCATACAGCCTCATGCCACAACCATCACATTCTCAGTGATTTAAAAATACTCCAGCATACAGTGTAAATAAAAAACTGTCAACACATTCCATAATATTACAACAGTACATGACAAACAACAATTTCTTTACAGTATTATTCCATTAAAAATTTATATACTTTACAGAAAAGTATGTAAATCATACCCAGGAGAAACAAAAATTATATCTTGCCATTCATTGCAACTAATATGAAAATCATCACCAAAAATATGTTCAATTTCAAGGGAGAGGTGAAGCTTTGAGTATTATAATGGCTACAGAAAGGTTTTTCTGTTTTTAACTCAACATGGTGCATGCAGATGCAGTTCTGCCACAAAAAGCACAATTAATATTTAGTTCTAAGTTTGGAAGATCTGCAAAGCCACATACCAACACTGCAAGATGAAGATATTAAAGTACTGAGTATCATCACACTGTTATATTACAGGCACATCACTAGCACTCACAAATGTGTCTTGACATGTCTCAAAATTTTTGTGATTTTTTAAAAATACTTCCTTCAAGTCTGAACTTCCTACTTATTTTTAATCCACAAAACATTAAATTATAAACAAATACTAACCCAATACTGAATTTTGTCCAAATTCAGTATTGCACATGTTGGTACAAGACACGCACATAAGTGTAATTACCATGTGGTTAATACTTGGGTGCAAAAGCAGAGTAATTGATATTTTTTCCAAAATTTGTCTAAATGTAGGAACACATAAATAATGTGAGTACACAGATCTTCCTACTTACCCACATCAGACATATACAACATAATAATAATAACAATTTATGTTGAACTGTTTCATGATGTTGATGTCTCACCTGTCCCAAGATTCAAAAATTCCTTCATTGACTCATGAAACTGTTTATTGTTGAACAAGTCAAATGCATATAGTTTCTGGATCTGGCAGACATTTTTTGTCTTCTCCTCATCCGACTCATCTGATATGTTCTGCACAGAACAATGCATATCTTCAGTAACAGCAGGTACAATGACATCAACATAAAAAATCAATGTTATTAGGCACAGTCACATAACAACACTTTTATTGTGTGAAATAGTTATCCCACAAGGCAATCAGGGTTCAATTCCCAGCTAAGGCAGGGACTTGGCTCTTTGCCATTATGCCCAGTTCATTTCTGCCAAATGCATAATGGAGGCTCTCTCCTGGGGAATAAAACAACCAAAGCATGAAGATGACAACACACAACCACCCAGTTCTAAGGTTCAAAATGCAAGGAGATGTATTCTATCCCCTCATAAGTCATATGTGGTATGATGCTTACTTACAAAAGGGATACATTTACCTGTTCAGTTAACAGAGAAACCACTCCAGTGGTCACAGCAAACCCTCATCTGTAATTTCACACATCAAAAAACCTACTGAGTAATGACTCTGCAAAATTTCAATTGCTGACACACACACACAAAGATTCAAATGTTACACCAAAAAATCAACAGCATGATTCCAAAATCCAAAACTTCAAATATATTTCCGCCTATAATAGAAAAAATAAACTAGATACTTAGGACGGAACACAAAATTATTCAAGATATGTATCAATTGTGTGAAGTATCAATGGCATACTTGAAACATGTCTTATTTTCACCATGAACATCCAGTAAATGCCACCACCTGACATTCCTGTTATTCATAGTTTCTTCTGTACAAACAAAACTGTGCTAGTGTCATGCAAACCCATAATTTAACATTACATATTGTAATGAATAATTAATGAATAAGATTTTGGTGTGATAATTTGTAGTAGAGATTTTATTCTTCCCGCTGGTGCAGTACATCACGCAGTGAGTAACACAGCAAAAAACGGTAAACAGATTCTGCTGACTAGTGACATTCTTATTGTGTTATTGAAGAGTGCATAGCACTGAGACTGGCTTTATCACATGACCTGATGGTGGCATAATTATCATGTCAGCATCTCAAAGTAATGATACTCGTTAGAGGTTATATAAACCCTGTGTAACCTATGTCACACTTTCTTTGCTGTACAGTATTTGGCATGTATAAAGTTTGTGTCGGAGTTGCTTTTGAGTGATTTGAGTAACCTTTGGTATAGGGCAGAAGAAAATGATCTTTGTTAGTTTTATGTGCCAAGATAAGTTCTGTTGAAGTTGTTTTTTCTACATTCTAAATTATTAGTGACTTTGGATTTATAAGAACCCACCAATTTTCAGACTCTTCCCCTAGAAATTAATTTTTAAACTCCATAATTTAACTTTCATGACTGAACCCCAATCATTTTACTATTATTTAGTGTAAACATGGCATACAAAAACTGTGTGAATAGAAAGTGTTATAAAATACTGAACAGTGCACCTCCAAATTTTATTTGCTCTAAATTTACACATTTGCTTATATGTGTGTAGTCAAAACCAATATTAATAAATAAGGCAATACACACTTCAGTTATTTACAGCAGTAGCCAGTTTGGAACCCCTCATCCCAAGCTAGGATCAGTTTCTTGTAATCTAAAAACACAGTGAGATCAGCACTGGGAGCTGATTTAATGGTAGCAAGATTAATACAGAGTCAAATCAGCCTATGCTACAGGCATAGCAACCTAACGGAGGTTAATTCCATGCCAGGCAGGGTAGTAATACCCCCTAAAAAGGGAAAACACCCCCATTACAATATTTTATTGCATGCTGGGAATACCACATGATGTTAAGAATCTCAGATAAAGAAAAGTGATAATGAAGAAATGACTGCAACTTAAAACTCCTGTCTCATTGAAACAGCTCAAGTCTGATAGTTCTGCTGCCAATATATCACAGGGCAAGCTCCAGGAACATGGTTTCTACATATAAGTTAACTGTATCCAGTTGCTCCAAACAGATTTTTAACATTAAAGAGTGAGGTCTGACAGCTTCACAGATGTGAAATCAACCTTTTCATATAGACCAACAGGCCTAATAATAAAGAAATAGTTTGTCTGCTTTGAATATTATATCTGCTTATTATTGTAACAGTGTTTACATCCTTCTCAGTCCTATGTAGTTGCTTAGTACTACTTTAATTTTGTGCACTTGCCTGATTTTACACTTTCAGACACTTACAATTTGTAACAGCAACTGTAACTTCTCATAACGTAACTACTCATCAGTTTTTACTACTGTGAAAGATTTCAGACATAGTTTTGACATAGTCACTCAGGTGGTCTCCTTGTAGGCTGAAATTTAGCACTAATAAGGATCATAACAAAATGACAGTGCAATGCCACAAAGAAGTTCTAGTCTTGCTGTTCCTCTTAGCCTGTGCCTAATGCTAAGAGCACTACAAATAAGCCACCATTTCATCCACCTAAAAGACTCAAAGCCTGCATCTCTTTTCACTAAATAACTGAACATATACAAAGCACACATTCCCATAAGTAGCAGGTCTATAGAAATGTCTTAATTTCTTGCCAGACATTTTTCTTTCAGCCTTTACTTCTACAGTGAATTTCAAATGTTATACACAATTTCATCCTCATCATTGTACATACTGTAAGTCTGAGGGCAAGCTGGAACTGTTTGTCCTCCAGAAGAATATGAATCTGCTGCGTCAGTGAAACTGCCTGCAGGCACCACACATAATCTATTGATGCTGCATACACCAGGCCTTGATGACAACGGAAAACCAGCCGCGCCTTTGGAAGTGGCAATGATTGAATAAACAAGCAAGGTTCTACTGTCCGGATCTCAACACAATCAGGCAGCAAAGCCAATAAATATGGTTCATCATATGCTGCAAAGGAAAATGCAAAACTTAAGTGACAATAAGGGTGTTCATAACTGTAACAATGATTTCCAAAAAAAAAGCCTATGACACAATAAAATGTAGGCATCACACTTGTGCATCCTCTAAATTTTGAACAACTTCACACACTTCAATTAAACTTGCGTATCTGGACACTACCCCAATACCATACATTTATCCCTGCAATCAGTAGTAACAACATACTGGACATGCCAGGTGGAGGCAGACACAATTCCAGTGCCATTCACCCAAGGATCCTGAAATTATGTGTGGTATACAAGTAGATCTTGAAAAATGTGCAACTGCTGTTCACATAATATTCTTGCAGAATTTAAAATGGTGGCCATTCAACAATTTCATTAGCTTTCAGTGTGATTGTAGTAACTAGTGAAATACCACAGCTTGATAAGAAAAATTGGCATGGCAATAGACCATGCACATCTACACCCTTCAAATACAACATAATGTTTATGAATCAACAGCTACAAATGCAGCAAAGAGGTAAAAACTTGCGGTTCTATCTAACAAAGTGGATGTATGCAAGATATGTAGAATAAGAACTCCATGATTACACACACTTCAGTAGTATGCTAAGAAAATTTTTTTTCTCTTTCCATTCATATTAGCATCTTTCAAAAAAAAACCCATTTTTTACCTTACAAAATTTCAGTAAAAATAAGAGGACTATTAAACAATTAATTCACTTCGTAATTAGCTCAAAAGTAGCCTCTCATTCCCTATTTTTCCTTAGTATTACTAAACATATATGTTACCTGTACATGGCTGACATACCATTACTGAATACACCTTAATGTTGCTATATATATCCGAAATCTTATTTAAAGTTTCTAAGGGGAAACAATGAATATGAACTCTAAACTCAATACCAAATTCATACAGCTGGGCTCACTGGCATTTCACTTTACAAGAGGGGAAGACTTACACTGGGAAACATTAAATGGAAATTCTTAGTGAAACCTTATCCAATCAGCATTTTTTTTTTCCCTTCCATGATGATAATAGCATGTATTCTACACACCTGCTGCATTTACTTCAATATATGATGAGAATTTTTTTTCCTACTCCATCAATTGAGAAACTGGGGTTACCTTATAATCAAGCACACAGCTAAACATGTTCTGTGCAGGTATTTTCTGAACTACTGAAGACTGTATGGGGGGGGGGGGGGGCGCTTTAATTGCCAATTAAATAATGTAAAAAATAAAAAACTTTGCGCACCCACAAGAAAAAAAAGTATTGGGGGTTGGAAAAAAAAATAAAAAATAAAACCAAACAAACACAAA
>Ga0123352_10016267_pt1 | contig 11845 bp, 4 predicted proteins | sample TergutLab28metaG_FD_89700 | JGI IMG/M metagenome (GOLD analysis project Ga0123352, IMG submission 89700) | Labiotermes labralis P1 segment gut microbial communities from Petit-Saut dam, French Guiana - Lab288 P1 | ecosystem: Host-associated > Arthropoda: Insects > Digestive system > Gut ...
CAGCAGTTGCTTTAGTCCAATAACCCATCTTCAACACGGTAAATCTAAATTGGTTTTTAAGTTGTATGCTTTATTCATAACGACAAACCACGTATTAAATATGGGATCTGACTGTTGAAACCGAATCAAAATACTGCTGTGTCCTTGTTTGGGATGTAGGTAAGACCAACATCCCAGACTCCAGAGTCGATGCGCAGCTGACCAAGTCTCACTCTACACCACCAACTCCAGTGGGGAGAGGCAAATCAGTTTTTCCACGACATTGGAGTTTGTAGTGCGCTTAGCTCCCTTTATCATTAAGCAGGCAAATTTTTTAATCCTGCTTAGTTTCCTCTTGGCACAGGCCGTCTGAGAGCCAGGCCAAACCCCCTTAATTGCACACATATGTTTGGTTAGCAGTAAAATAACTATTTAATCACAAATTATAAATATCAAATGAACTGGAGCCCAAAATCGCCTAGTTTTTCTCCGTATATATGCATATTATACACGTAGGTGTAACTGGCCCAAGTAAGAAACTTTGTCGGTTATATACTTACTCTTCTGTTACAGTACATTTGTGGAACAGACACAATATCGAAACCTTTCCTGTTGAACAACATCTAAAGTTCTGCTAATATTTACAACACTTTCAGAAAGAAACCCTTCCTCTGTGTGACTAACATATCGATAATTCAGAAGTGGCTGCACAGCAAGTTGCCACAATAACGAATAATGTGAAAACAAAACAGTGGTTTCAAGAAATAATATGCTAAGAATTACTGTGTACTTCAGTAAAAAAAAAAAAATATTTTCTCGAAATATTGTTCCTGCTCTAAAATTAAGGACAAAAATTGTGGATAATAAAGAAAACCTTTTTCTAAATTACCCCGACTTTGTACTACAAACGCAAATAGACTTCAGAGTAATGGGTTTAAGTGCTTTATGATTTTCATGTATCGACCTAAACATAACAGACTTTCAGAATATAATACTAATAATTTAGGTGTGTGCCTGACATTACGCTGTGTGCTACGGTCCGGACACGTGAATGGTTCTTAGGCGTGATGGGAAATTTGTGTTTAGCTATTATTAGCGGTGCCATGTCTCTCCATTCATACGGAACACATACTATCCCACATAAGAAGCTTAGTCATTAAATCAATTTTAGAGAATTATCCAAAAACCTTCCAGAAATTTCAGTTTTATTAAAATATTACAAGATTAAATAATTTGTAAGAGTTTCACAAGACTAGAAAAATAAAAAGCGAAATCGTAAGGAAAGAACTAGATATCCCTGGAATAGAAGATATAAGAACCAAATACACATATATATACAGTAAAATATTACAGAAAATAATAATGCTAATATAGGTGTATTTCCGAAAGTACGCTATAAGTTGCGTACCTGACTAGAGACTGGTTCTTAAGCGTGTTTGGAAAATGCGATAAGCGACTATTAGCTTTCTTATTTCTCTCCCTTCGAATGGAAAAACTGCTTTCCCAAAAGAAGAATTATCATTAAATGTTAGAGGATTATCTAAAAATTTTTATAGAAAATTTAACTTCAATAAATATTAGAAAAATAATAGCAAAATATGTGTACAGCTATGCATATTTCTAAATTATTTCACCGAATTCTTCTCAGAATGAGAAACGTTTTACCCGAAAGTAGTAGAGGAAATCTATATACATATTTAATGCTCAATAAAGCTTTTCACACTCTATTGCTCTTTATAAGATAATGTGATTTACAATTACGGTACAGTTAGATAGGCTACAGATGAAAATGAAACACGACGTATGCTCTTTGCATGCAGGATGATTAGGGACACAATCAAACAAATCAATCCATTACTCATTCCTTATCCGGGGTAAAACGTTTTGGCCGAACATATCTCAATGTTACCTTCTGTGTAAATCGTCAGATTTGTTGAAATTTCCACAAAACTTTTTCTGGCAGAAAAAATATGTCTTATCTTGTATGAAACATTTGCACAAATGAAGCGTCAAAGATTCACAAATTATTTTCAAACCATTAGTCGATAATCAGTTTTCAGTTTCATTATATGAGTCATCAAGCTCTGTTGCAGTTCTCACGTAAAATAACCAATATCTCAATCAACCCCAGTTCAACAAATGACACTGTAGACAGCTAAATGTTTAGATTTCTAAAGAAGAATCAGTATACAATTTATATGAAACTTTTAAAACATGCCAATCATTGAAAGATAACAGCAAAATTAAGAAATAAAATTTTTCAAATATTTTGTATGAACTTCCGAATCGAAACAAGTAGTAAGGCAGGTTTCCTTTTCTTAAATTTAGTTCCTTAATTCAGATTTCTTTTTAAGGTACTACATGGAAATTTGGAATGTCGTTGTAAATACCGGCATATACCTTGCCACTGCACACTCATTATGTGGCTTTGAGAAGTTTGATTTTAAATAGCAAGAAAAAGTACAGGGTTATTACATGACAACCCCCCCCCCCGCCCTTCTGAAATACATTTCCGCTTCAGAAATGCTTCTTTAAATTCGAAATCACTTCAAAATTACAAATTTTAAAGACAAATTGCAAGCTATGAAGAGGAAGCAATAATTGCCTATCTGGATATCCAAGTCTCAGTAATATGCAGTTTTAAAGCAATCTATCATGCATCTGTAAGGCATAGTGACTAACACTACCGGTATAAAATATTATAAAAATGACTTTAATTGTAAATGTGAGATAATTTGAAATTTATTTTACACTTCAGTATTTGCGCCTTCTTGTTACTGGCTACAGCTTACTGCTCATATATATCAAGTGAATGCTCCCAGAGCTTTAATATATCATTCAGACACATGTGATAGGTTTTCATGCACATTCCCCGAATAGACTACTGTGACATAATGCAGTAATTAGATATAGTTAATTCAAAGTCAAATTCAAATTTTTAATACTTAAAGAATATCCTTGAAACCTGCGGTAATCTTTTTGCAATTAAAACTGCAGGGGCTTCTTAAACATTAAGAACTTTTTCCCTAAGTTTAATATGGGGTTATGTAACTTATTTGATTTATTCACCTGCGAAATTTACGGAACTTCTCCTCAATTGTAGTTCTGAGACACATATAATCTTTAGGAAAATTATAATTTTAAATACTTATATAGTCGACGGTTGTAGCATTGAAATTCTGTAGAGTTGAGACTTTCTTGAACAGACCGGCCTGTACTTCAGGCCACACAATCCAAGTACAAGGGGGAACTGAATATTTTTTCTGGGAAAAACTTCAATCGCCTGGCCTTAAACTTTCACCATAAGCTAGCACGGAGATTTAAGTGAGAGTATAGCTATAACTTTACTGCACATTGTGGAACCTTCTGTCCTCTTATAGGACTAAATGTCAATCTGCAGACCACCCAATTAATTACCAACAATTAAATGTTCTGGACTCCACAATAAATCAAAGAGCGAAAGAAAATCTCAAAATACAAGTTGCTTTGTGACTCAGAGTAGAAATACATAACAGTTTTATTGAATAGTACAAGGGAACTGCCTGATAACAAGAGACACTGACACCTGCAATGGAGGGAAAGTGGAATGAATCAGTAAAACAGCATGTTAGTGTGGCTGATGTCTTCTAAATTTATTGTAATCTTTACAGGACACGAAATGTAAACAGACGATTTGAGTCGCTATAAAGCATTTCTGAAAATTTATAATCTCTAGTAAACTCCTAACAGCCCGTCTGTGTGTTAAAATGGTTCATTCAACTTTTGCTACAACAAGATAAAAGCAATGAACTGGTACATATCATTTTGTTGCGCTGTTCGTCCATATTTTGACACCTTCTCTTATCAACTACACTTATGTTAGGGGAAGAAATTTGTGACGATTTCCATAATTGATTATTTCAGCTACAAGATTTAAATTCCATAAAATTGATAAATTTGGAATGTAACATAAACTATATATTTGTTCATAGTCTACAAACACTCTGATAACCAACGATGTAACGCAGTTTAGCAGAATATAAGGCCGACCAAATTACAGTGTAAGAATTTCGGGTGACATATCTCAGTTGTTATTCATTAGTACAATTTGAAATATAAAAAGTCTAAAATGTAGCTTAACACAACATTCAATTAATTATTTTATTAAAAATCATATTCTTTCAGTTATATATTTCGGCTTGCTTAGCTGGAGCCATCTTCAGGTTGATATTTATAAAGGTAAACACTTAAGAGTGATATATTTGTTGGTTATGATAACTCATATTACAGTTGTTTATATTGTTGTGAAATTAATATCAAATGGTAAGAATGATAAAAATTCAGAACGTATTAATAAGACGTACCTTATATACATGTGACTTTGGGGCATGTTCTATAAATGTTATGGTTTATACTCTATGTTGGAATGCTAGTGTTTCTTCAGTATGAGGATATAATGTTTGAAGGCAATATTATTCCACTCTACTAAAACTCTCGCGGGTGGTACTTTTTATGGTTAGTCGGTATGATATTTTGTGTATCTGTACCTGTGTAACACACCGTAATACAATAGAACGCTCCTACGTTGACATAAAAACTGAATCCGATAAGCAACTCAATGACTCTAAAGAAATATGCACTTAGAGGATTTTTCATACGATTCTGAAAATCCATCACCCATAATTAAACCCCCTCCATAGATCCACCAGGTAATTTCCAAACTCCCACCTCCCCTTCCTCCTTCTAAACGTCGAACCCATTATTACCCAACCACTCTTTAAGAAACATAGCACGCACGTAGACCTACAACCAGCATTCCTCATAATTCAAGCCCACTAACTTACAGAGATAGGAAACAAACGCCTTCGCACCATCACAATAAGCAAGTGAACTATAGTTTATAACTGTATAAACAATTAAGATATAGCAGCACGTGTTTTGTAAAATTTACGTAATTTTGTTTTTTAAAGCTTGTGATGAAACAATTATTTTACTAATTACCAATGATATGTCTGTAATTAGGCGGGTGTAGGAAATTAGTATAAAATGTAATTGTTTGCAATCTAACCTGACATTTGTTTACATACTGAGAATTTAAATTTATCTGCACATGTATTTTAAAGGAATATGAAAGGGGCTCTTATATCTGAATACTTGAATCTGATTCGTTTGACTGAAGTGCTTGTACAGTTGTTTAAATCACTTTGTTTATTCTATAATATAGCGAAATTTTAAGAGGCGTCGTACTTCTCGTCATGTGCATTGACCAGAACGCCATGATGTGGGATTGAGAAGTTTGGCCAAATATAGCGAGAAAAGTACAGGGAAACGTCACTAAGCCTATCCACAACATGATACTTCCTCTTCGGAAATACGTCACAAATTTTGGATTCATTCAAAGGTGATTAATTTGCCAAAAAATTCTAAGCCATTGGGAGGACGCAATAGTAGTTCTTAGATATCTCTACACTGTAGAATGCTCAAGTGATCTTCCATGCTGCAAGCCGATATGTTCACCAGGCTTGATACTATATTAAATTATTCGAAGTGATCTGAATGGTTCGTGAGGGAAATTTTTAAATTCAAATTATTTTGGCATATTTGTGTCTTCTTGTAATTTCCTAGCGTTTATATATAAGGACTTTTCTGTCTGAGATTTTATAACAAACTATGCAGATTTATTTTGTGTTTTTAAGCACATAATCCGAACAGATTATTGTGAAATTCAGCAGTAATTTGAGACACTTACATATTAAATGCGGCGATTTTTTCTTTAGCATCAAACTTGCAGTCACTTCTTAAGCCTTACTTATTTCAAAAAGTTAAAATGAAGTTACGTAGAGCCAGAAGAGATTAGTATATCCGTAACCGAACTGACCGCTAGGAGAACCTCTCAAGTTCCGGTAAAAAGGGAAACTAGTCTTTTTGCCGGGGTAAATCGGCCAGGTCGTGATGTTAATCGTGGTGTTAATCACACAACATTATTATTTCGGAGATTAAAGAAAGTGTAGAGCTATAACTTCTGGTATTTCATAGCCACTTATGGGGTGAAGATTAGTTATACAATATAATTGTATGATTGTTCAATGCTTTATATAACTATGAATGTAATAAATTATTTTGATAAATTTTGTAAAAAATCTGATTAAATAAATTTTTAAATTTATTGTTCTAAGCCTATTGGCTGCTTAGACAATTAATAACAGTGCTGTATGAATTTGAAACTGAAATCGTACCCAATTAAATTCAGTCAATTACAAGTAGACGCGACCAGAAAAAATAAAAAACCCAAGGATTTTCAAAAGACAAATATTTTTGTGAAATTTTTAGAGATAAATAATAGTTTAACTGAATAATACTTGGGAAGTGAATGATTCCAAGTGACCCTGAACTCTGCAAGGGACATTCACTGGAATCATTCACGAAAGCAGCATGGTTAATCTGGATAACGGCGCATAGCCTAATCAAAAACAGAGTACAATTCTCCTTAGTCTTTCACTGTGAATCTCAGAGCTCCAAGACTTGCATATCAGGATTAATTCCACAAATCCTCTATCTTTAAGGACAGTTAACTTTGGTCCGTCTAAAACTAAGCTACAGTACGTGGTCGTAGATCAGATTGTTTCTACAGAGAAATAGAGACGATATTATGAAGTATTCGTCAACTTAGGCAGCAGTTGCGTAACAATTCACTGAATTAGGACTTACGGTATGTTTGTGAGACTCGCACTGAAGTTTGTCATTTGCAATTACGAGGACTTTGTGAATGTAATCTTAATATACACTGGTCTTTTGTCCTTATTGATCCATGCTGTTTGTACAGCGGCGTGTGTAAAGTCTTCCGTCATTTGCGATGAGACGCCGTGTAATTTTGTAGATGTTGACCGGTATCTGTCTTCATATGGAAAGCAGGAAAATCCTATGAAACTTATAATTCTTTTTGTATGTATATATATATATATATAAATCTCCCAAGATATTAATCTCCAAATATATCTAAATTTTCGAATGGTTTTTCACGTTATTCCATTCTTACTAATGTGAACATGCAGATGAGAAAAAGATTATAAAAATGTAGCATTAAACTTCCCTCCATAGCTGTCAATATCACAGCGCACTACATCGTACCGCTTTACTGCAAACACCCACAAATGTACAATTATTCTGCATTGTGCTGTGTATTACGTGCAGACCACTAAACTGTCTTGTGACTGCGTTTAGGTAGATCTAGTTTGAAGCAGTTGTTTCTTAAAGACAATTAATATTTCAACTAAAAATTGTGTCCTAACTTTACATTAGGTAGCACATGCAAAAACGTATTTGATACCAGCAAGTAATTCACCTTAAATTTAAACAGAAATAATAATTTTTGCAAAATACATATATTGTGACGAAGACAAAGAAGGACGAGAGAAAACTCTGACGTAAAAAAATATTTTCATATAACAAACCGTAAATTCTGTTATTGTGTCACTATACGGTGTTTGTAATATTTCAGAACACCTCTCTACTGAGAGTATATGAACGTAACAAGGAATGTAGGACAGTGCGTAATTTGGGAAATCTATGTTTGTGATCTTTAACAAACACCATTGCCGATCCCAGTGGCCCCGCGTTGTAAAGCGTGGGTCTGCGGACTTTCGTTTAATGGGTTTTTGGGTTCGAATACCGCCAGTAGCATGGTCGTTCTTCTCTTGGGAGTGTTGTGTGTGAGTTATCAGTTAGCTGTCTTTACATCGGATTGAACACTAGTCCGTAGGAGTCCTACCGAATGTGGTGGATTTGAATGTATTCGTGAAACCTCGATAATGAGGAGAATTTTGACCTTGTGGTATCTTGCGTGATAGTAAAGAAACAAACATAATTAGGGAAACAAAACATTCTGGGAAAGAGATATGAAAGGGGCTCTAAAATTATTAGTGTGAATGAAATTTTTATACGTCTGTATTCAGTTAAAATCTTATATAAAATTTGAAGCAATACTTGTGTTATTCCCTGGATACTAAGCATTGTGATCTAATGACATAAAAATGAACGTGTTTTTGAATCACGTTGTAACACAGAAGGGCGCAACTCCTTATTCGGTTTATATGAAAGCCGTTATATGTGAAATTATAGAGGACTGGGAAATTGGGCTTGTGGACGGAAATGGAAAATATCTTAACAAAGACGGTTACAAACAGAAGTAGGAACAGAACCCATTAATTTTCTCCATCGGGATGTTAAATGCCTCAAAATGATAGGAAGAAAAAATTGTACTAGACAAATTATGGCGCTTGTTCCAATTCTGGAAGCCATAAAATCTTTTACATTTGAATAATAAAATTCAAGTTAGTAACCGTATGATAAGGAGAACACAATTCGTATCATTTCACAATCAGCCTGTTTGTCTAATTATGACTGTCTAATTGTGTTTCCAACTTAGTTTGTCTATTTAAGTGTGTGTGTGTGTGTTTGTCTAAAAGTGTGTATCTATTTGTATTTGTCTCATTTTGTGTGTCAAATTTTGTTTGACTAAATTTGTGTTCTTATTTTAGGTGTCTAATGGAATGTGCCTTTTTATATGAGTCTTTTTTTGTGTATTAAAGTTTAGTGTGTACAAAAAATATATGTCTATTTATGCGGGGTTTATTTTCTTTTTAATTTTGTGTGTCTAATAGCGTGTATTTAATTTTCTGTGCTAATTTCAGTGTAAATGTTAGTATCTAAAGTGTGATGCAGAAACTGAACCATTCGGTTAATTATGCTGGAGATAGGAATAGGAGCGACAGCATAAACAGATAAATTTGTCTAATGGTGTAAGGTACCCTACATTTTGATACAGAACTAATTGGAAAAAAAAAGTCTTATCTACATTTTAATGAACAAAGTTTATACTCTGGTTAGATTTTTGTTCCGTCTAATACACAAAAAATTTATGTGTCATGAAATTTCCCAATAGAATTCTAACGGTAAAATCTATATATTAATAAGAGCATTTATGGGTAATAAAATATTGAAAAAATGAAGTGTGGGGGTCACCATGAGATACGTGCATATACATGTAAAAATGCCGAATACTGACGTTACTGAAATCAATTTTTGCGTAATAAAAATTTTGTATAATCAGTAAATAAACTCACTATGAGACGTACTTTCACTTTGTGATGCTACACGTCCAAAATTCTGTTCAGCGTATTGTTTAGCGGTATTGTGGGCACTGGTGAAGTGCGGCCAGGAATGATGTTAGTTTCTGAGGCCTCACGTATTCAGCCTGGAAAATGTTATGTAATTACAGCCTTACGCGATGTGACGTAGCTCTGGTGTGTACGTTGGGCAGACCAGCGTTCCAGGTGAAATTGTTGCCTTTAATTACAAAGTTGCGAAAATTCTTAATTTTCAATTTCATCAAAATTTGGTCGGAATTAAATAAAAAAACACAAACGATATTTTCTGAAGTGAAATAGAAGTTTAATTATTGCAAATCTCTGCAGCATTTAAGCAAACCAGCATCATATCTTCATGTGTGTTACATATCATGAGCAAAGTTTCGATTTATAAATAAATTAATAAAATTCTCAAAACAATTTTGCTGTTGTAAGCTCATTTTTCATTTTTGTAATATGTATAAGAAATAATACACGCAATTTTATATTAATGCATCATATAATCACAATTTTAGTAATAAATATCATAAAATATTTATATTTAATAATTTTGGGACGATATCCGTAAGTAAATATATATGTCCCCTTCTTAATTCAAAGTAGCTAAGAGAGTGAAGAATTAAAAATTTATGTCAAAACGCGTTTTTCAATGACACAGATTTACACTATCGTCATTAATCGCAGTTGTGTTAAGAATGGTTTTAATTCATTCTTTCATATCGCTGAAACAGAACGAAAGTTCATACGTAAAGTTCGGAAAAGCTTTTACACGAAATACAGAGTTCATCTGTACAGTGGTAATATTGTAATTACGACCTGCATAACAGCAAAATTGACAAACGTTTTCACGATTTTTTTTAGGATTTCATTTAAGTGTATCTGAAATGGAGAACTTTGTTTTTCCAAGAGATTACTTCAAGTTAAATTTTAAAACCCACAATTACTCTTATAAACCAATAGGTTTGCCACTAAAGGCGTCTTTATTTATTCTATAACAAAGTAGGCTCAATTATTACACAAATCCAAACGACACACATTTGTGTTAGGGAAACTTGTGCTGTAAAATAGTGAAAATATTGGAGCGTGAAACTTTTATTTACGTACAGGGTGTTCACTGAGTGCATACATCTGATTGGTGTAGGTGAGAACTTCACTAACACAAAAAATCTAACAATCAATCTGCTACATTCAATCAGGTGAATTTGAAGTCAGTAAATATTTATTCACTACTCCCTTGTTACATTACTATTTCAAAATTAAACTTCCTCAGTGTAAATAATGCAGGTAGGAAGTATCTTGTCATAACGAAATAAAATAGTTCACTTCTTGTCTGATGTGTCAAATGAACCAGAACTGAATTCCCACTTTATATCCTACAGTTTAGAGTCATAAGTAGTTAACAATATAGCAGCTGTCAAGTGAACTGACTGACGTGTTTTAGGTGAACAAGTCGAGCGTAAAAATGTCATAATTAAGTAAGTCCCAACAGACACATGATTAATTTCGGAATCCTTTGCCTAATCCACGATTGTACATCAATTCGAACAAAAAACAGAGGGTACACAGACACCAGACCAGTAGAAAAACATAGAAGGAATGTTGCATGTGATACAGGTTGAAACTGTAATATCCATCAAGCGGGTGAACGATAGCTATCATCTGACAACACAATTTACGCAAATTCGCGCTTAGAGAAATCCAATAGTTGCATACAACTTTTGTAGCTAAACGATCAATTATTTTATTAACTCGCATCAGAAGTGGGTCTTCATGAAACATTATCATGGATAGTGATACTGATACTACATCTCCTAACCGACACTCAAGCGTTTCATAATTCTCGCCAACGAGAACACCTCTAGCTTCATTATCATCAACAACCTCATCAAGAAATATTATTGACACATTCATTTAATAATTTGCCAGTTAACACTTTCCTCATGTGATAGGCAATTCACTCTCTCCCTTTGTAATTTTGATAATTATTTTTCTTCACCAATCTCAAAAATGAAAATATATCCTGCTGTATAGGCAAGATTAACACCTGAAGCGAAGAGTTAATTCATATTTTGAATTGGTAATTTGTACGGAGAGGCAATAAGAAACGTTGTGAGAAATGCCTGGAAAACTGTGCTGAAGGGCAGAAAGAAACAAACCCAAGCGAGGAATAGCTAACCTAGAGACCTTGCGTGTGGCATCGTTGACACTGACACCCCTAGAATGACAGTTAACACGTTGGTCAAGGAAAATGTCTTTTTCTTCTACCCCAGTCAATCCTAAGTTCAAATGTTTCCCGCAAAAAGCGTAGTCGAACACCGCTGACGTCACAATCGATATAATCAGAAATAACCACAGTTAAACAGAGACTATTCTAAAGACGCTGATACATCCTGGATAATTGACAGAACAAGGTAGTTACCAGCGGACATTCATAATGTAGTAGATAATTGTGGATTCAAAATATGATTAAAATAATTTGTTCCCAAACCAACTAAAGCTATATTACATTTTATCGATTCTACATCCATTTCTCAACCTATTGGTGAAGGCACATGATGAAACTCATATTCATCTGTAGCAAAACAACCTTAGTAATTAAAGCCCAAGACATTTATATGGGTACGAACATTACCTTCCCAAACATTGTATTGAAGTTACAGCGTTGTAAAATACGATTGACCGCCCTTACAAATGCTTTCATAGGGCAACGTTTGAGGACGTTACTGATCTTTCGTGGAAAC
>Ga0123352_10016271_pt1 | contig 11844 bp, 5 predicted proteins | sample TergutLab28metaG_FD_89700 | JGI IMG/M metagenome (GOLD analysis project Ga0123352, IMG submission 89700) | Labiotermes labralis P1 segment gut microbial communities from Petit-Saut dam, French Guiana - Lab288 P1 | ecosystem: Host-associated > Arthropoda: Insects > Digestive system > Gut ...
AAAGCTTAAGTGATACCTGTGGATTTATCATTGACACAATCTTTCCGGCCGCACAATGGCCTTGGGGTTGACTCAGCCTCTAACAGAAAGTAGTACCAAGAATATTTCCTGGGGGTAAAGGTGTTTAGGGCTGAAAAACTTACTACCTTCATGTGTTGATTGTCTTGAAATCTGGGATCCTCAACCTCCTGGAACCCTCAGTGCCTGTGATGGGATTGCTTTACCTTTACCTTTACCTTGTTTTGTGCCAGCTCAGTTTCGAACCAGGAATCTCCCGAATACGAATAAGGAGCATCATCACTATGCCAATCTGTTTAGTGTTTCTATCATCTTACGTAAAGAAATCATACTTGTGCAATTCGCTTGTATTCGCGCTCATTTTACGACGTCCCTGTCCTTTGCGCTGAACATAGCTGACGCCTGGAGCAGGGCGTGGTTTTTCGTGGCTTTGACCTTGACCTTCAGCATAAGAACAATTGAGATATGCTGGCCGCTTCTCATGCCGATGGTACTCGCGACAGGTTTCCATTGTAAGACAAGAGTGGAAATCTGTAATCCTACTGCGATACACAGGCATTCCTCTACCGTCGGAGTTTTTGCAAATGTAATTTTTACGTAAAGCTATAACACTTGTTTTAGAAGTGATTACTGTTATGTTAATGTTCTTATCACATGTACCCCACAAAAAGTGACAGTTTTTGAAAATGTCCTCACGCAACAGACCTGCTACTGATGTATTCAATATCCATATGGTATGAGATGGTGACAGCGAGATGATTTTCTATTCATGTATCAGATACGGGAGTTCTTTACCACCAGATATTATGTCAATATCAGAACGAGCAGATCTTCTTGAATGAGGCGATGAAGTTTTTCCTACACCGCACATAGTGGTTAAACTTCCATGATAAACTTTCCTGAATAAGGCTGCGGTGTTTCCTCCACAGTGGATTTAGTGGCTACATTATCAGTGACTAGACCTTGTGAGGTGGGTATTAGCCTCACCTCCACATCGTGTCTCCTTCTGGTTCGGAGGGTAAAAATGACTGGTGCTCTATCTCCGTGCGCCTTCATGGCGTGGAGGGGCAAAACATGATTTTTTTTTTACCGCGTTGGATATAAACGTTAAAATGTTGCGTCTTCCTAAATGAGATAGTGCCATTTCCTCCATAAGGTAGTGCCATTTCCTCCATAAGATAGTGCCATTTCCTCCACAAGGTAGTGCCATTTCCTCCATTACATATTTAATTCGATTTTTTGAATTAGTGGCATTTTCTCCACACAAAACCTAACGGTTATTTTGCTATACTCGTTTGTGAATATGGAAGACTCCACAGGAACTTGAGGTTCGCCCGAAGCTACATTTTTGTCTGTTGTCAGAGGAAGGGGATGGAAGGTACCTGTAGATAATAAGGCAGAGAAAACCTGCAAAAAAAACCTTGGCTTCTGCTCTTCAGCGTTGTGGGTCGTCGTCGGAGAAGTTTGTGTCACTTTCATTATGTACAGTTGTGTTGCATAAGCTTAAAGGGAAGGTGCAGCTTGCGACAACAGTGCACGGACGGTAGGATAATATTAAAAAGGGCAAGTTGTGAAGTGGATTGTACTGTGACAAGTTAGTTTCAAGTGATTTGCTTATTTTGTGAACAAGTCCTTACCAATCCATGACGCTTCGTCATCTGTGACCATCAGTTGACTGCCATCCTGCTGGAGCTGGGGCAGAAGGACCGCCGAGTAACCCTGACACATCCCCACCGACACCGAGTTCCCGTGCGCCGCTACGGTGGCCGCAAGCTGCATAGCAGTAGCAAGAGTAACGACGCCAGCATGAAAACAGAGTGCTGTTCTTTCATTTCCGTAAAGAATGTGGGGGTAGAGAATGTGTACGCTGGATACGATTGACACTCCAGCGTGAGCAACATGACTTTTAAGAAGATTCACAAAAGCATGATAATATTTGGTCATGCCAATTCATGTTCACATAGGAGTCAAGGCCGGACCAAGGGACTGACAAGCCGGGCAGCTGCCCGGGGCGCCAACCTATAAGGGGTGCAAAGACGTCGCTGAAATATTCGGAAGTGCCATATGAACAAACTCAGATTTCCACATACAAAATATTTTCTCTGAAGATTATCGGCAGTTTGGGCCAGCACCCTAAAAATGTTCGACAGCCCTCTCTTAGGCCGAAATGGTTTAAAGAATATAATCAAGAACGTCAAATTTTTAGCCTGCCCGGAGCGCCCAAATGTCTCACGCTGACCTTGATAGATTGGTGTAGTCGCTGAAGTGCAACCAAGTATCTCTTAACCCTTTGGCCCTGGAGCTGGATATTTACAGTTTAGCACACCATTTATGTAATATGTGAATATCTTATGAACCAAGAAGGTAACATTAGGAAATACACGACATCTTGTGAAGGAATAAATGAAGATGGTGAGAGAAAGTCTAAAAAAGTAATTAAATATATTTATTAACTGATTATATAAAAAGCGTACTCTGGGGGTGACGGTACGTCTGTCCTATATATAGGATGCATGGTGCATGACGGTTAATCTGTACAATGAACATGGCGGCTGTGTGAATTTCTGAGGATAAGAACGAGGGTAGAGCGATTCACTTTTGAATTAGCTTTCGGTTGAATTGCGGAAACTAATGAACAATAGGAACGAGGTCCGCGAAATTGTGTACGGAAACAGATAATAGAAATGCCTAAAATTTGCGTATAAACTATTTTTATAAAGTTACAATTTCAAACACAACGTCATTGCGAGTCTAAAAGATTATGTGCAATAATTCAAGTCTAGAAAATCTGTACATATGTAAACAGTTATTTCTTTTCATTTCAGTTCTTTTCATTTCAATTCAATATGTGTTTAGTAATGTGCAGGCTTAACAGAACAAGTGAAAGTTATAAAACAAACACAAACACAACCCAAAAACAAAAGATACAACACGAAAACAATAACAACACACAAGCCTAGAAATCTATGTAATAGGAATTGTATTTTTTTTTTGTAGAGGACATCCCGTTGTATTATTAAATTAGAAGACGAAGAAATAATTTCTGGTTTCAGTAACACAACAATGTATTATTTTACATTTTTATCCTAATGCCTACATGTGTTGCTAGGTAACATGCAGTGCACTGCATGTTACCTTATTCTACGTTTTGTAACGGTTACCTAAAAAGGTCAAGTGACCGAATTATATAGTCACCAAGACATAAAAAATTAAATAGTATATCGTTATGTTGACTGAAACGGGAAACTAATTCGTTGTCTTTTAATCTATGAATTCTGCTAGGAGTTCCTCATTTATCGAGGAAATATAACAGAGTGATCCATTTCGGTACTATTATGCAATGTATTAGGCCTACTGTGACTTACAAATGATGGACGTATATATATATATATATATATATTGTTTTTTTGTAACTTATCATTGTTAAAATAACATTGTTTCAATTTACGTTATATGAGGATCAATTATTGCTCGCCTGTCACACAGAAATGCTCCAAATGAAAGCATAATGAAGAGTCCCTTTCGTCCTTCCAGTTCCTATACAAGTTACATTTTCAGAACTGAAGAAAGAATTATATTTAACGACAAACAAGGACAAGTTAGACAGTTCCGCACTGCGCAATAAATATAAATGCCAAAACTGAACTTCAGTTGTGAGTCGGTGTTAAAAGCAAAGAAAACATTTTAAAAATACGTGTATTCCACTTGAGTTTGTGTCCCACTTCTATTAATTTTGAACTGTCAACTGTTTATGCATTGGTTTAGAGTATGTGCGTGATAACGTCCTTGATATAAAGTCTCACAGCGAGTTGTCTCTGGTGACCCTGAGTAAGTTCAGTGCTTTATATAGACCGCCTCTAACACAACTGTGAAACTGCTAGGAAACGTGAAGGCCGCAAGATATGCGCCTTTCTTCATTCATTAGAACAACAGCTAACAAGATGCAAATATTTTAGACCGTTAACTTTTGCATATTTAGGCTTAGTGAATGTGCAGTCTGGGTTTTACGCCAAGAAAACCTGGTCTGTTCCATCATTTCCATATCGAGTTAAATTGAAATATATTGGATAGTAGCGGGTACGAAACGTGTAGCCGGTTAGTCATATGCATACAACTATGGTTTATGACATGCACCTATATCTCGCTGTGGTGTGTGCCATTTTTCTCAATCGTGACTCGGTATGTCGAATGTTCAATGATACACAAGGTACAGTAAATCATGATTTTTCCTTGTGCATTTTATCCTTTATTTTAACTAATTTTTTGCGGAACATTTACTTCGATTACATGATGTTTGTGTCTTCCTCGAGGAAGCAATGAATTCCTTACGATATTAGTTTCTCTGTTGCCCAAAGACTTTCAATGGATGCATTTTAGGAAGTCGCACGCAGTCAGACGAAATCTGCAGCCAGCCGTTTAATATCAGTAAGGTTTTAACACGAGGCAAACAAGGTTTGTCATTTCCTAGAATTAATAAAGCAGTTGTTGGTGTCTGGGGTCTGTTTGTGTTTATTCTGTTCACAATTTAACTGCCCTTTACCTTCGTCTGCCTAGGAAATGACTTCCGATTATGCTGTAACGTGTCTCTATGTAGGAAGAATGTTGTTTTGCGGGCTGAATACTTCCTATGTGTATGTGGGACAGGGTCAACAGTAATAGTAGAACAGTACAGTGCCGTTAGTTCACACTGTCACTACAACAACATGTCACACGAAGCAATACTGTATGTTAATACGAGTACATGACGTGATAGTGCGTGCCATACAGATCGGGGGCCTCTTGCTGCTGCCGCTGCTGCTGCTGGTGGTGGTGACCGTGACAATTAAATAAAATTAAAAATAAAAGTTAAAGGAATAAACTAAGGACACACCGAGAGGGTTTTACGAGGCGTCATAAAGTTCTAGTTTACATTTTCAGACATAAGATGTCAGGGATAAACACAAATACGTTCAGGTCGGCGCCATTAACAAAGGATGTGTGGAGATGCCACACATACATTAGACATTTTCCTTCATTCATCCTTTAATTCTTTATTTTTTATTCCCTATATTTGCTTTTATTTTCTCCCATTTCCTCTCATTCATGTGCTGTGAGTCTATTTATATGGCAGAAATGGACGTAGAGGAAATTTAAAGGCAAAACAAGCAAAGAATATTTAGTAAATTACTGGAAGTTCGTGCTTCGTTTTTTAAGACTCAGTACAGTAAAATAAACTAGTCCCTTTACACGCCATAAAGTCCTGTTACACCCCATAACATATTGGAATGCGGACATAGTTTACTCGGGTGGAACGGAATGGTCAGCTTCAGGTCCCAGTCGTTTTATCCGCGGAGAAAGCACCACCGGTTGCCATTCAGTAGGAGATTGGGTGTCGCCATAGCCTGTACGAAAGTTTAGAATACAAAAAGTTGTTTCCTATGCTTGGGAATTGAAGACTATTCAACAGTAGTCCATCCCGTAATTTAGTCACTGAAATAACTGGGCCATTCCAACTCTTATTTAGACTGAAGTAATGAGGAATGTATAAAACATCAGAAAATTGTAAGTTCATAAGCGATAAATTAGTGATATGATGCACAGATATTAAATTTTGTAACGCAACAAGTGGGGACTCAGTATGTGACTAAAAGTAGCAATAAAAAGAAGCCTGGGCAGTGTAGTGGGTATACTGACTAGGCTATATGTTAAACAAATGACGAATCGTGGTTCAGTTCCTCTCATGGGCGAGAGACTTGTAACTTCTCCAAAACGTTTAGACTGGCTTTGTGGCACGCCCAAATTACTGTGCCGGTTAACTAGGGGTTGGGGAGTGGGGGTTTACTACTCGGGGGTAAAGTGGCCGGAGTGTGACCACTCACTACCATCTAGCGCCGAAGTTAAGACAGACTGAGCTATAACTTCACTGTTACATGTGCCTTTACAATAGTGCTTCTCAACCTACTTGACTACAGTTGTCTGTAACTGTGCAGTGACAAGCAGATAGTCCGAAATATGTTTAACTGCAGCTCTGGAATGTTACATTTGAACAGCAGTTAATGCGGGCAGCCCACGACTTCTAGAACTCCAAACAAGCTGCCCACGAACAAATTAAACATCTTGACAGCTCTTTAATTTATAAGAGGATTTTAGCTGTAATCTGGTAAGAAGTTGTCTTGTTTTCTTTCATTGTATTGCGCGGCAATTCTTGCTTAAAACCAACAATTTGCACAATACACAATCGTGAGTCAAGTTACTTCACTCACGATATAGTGCATACTCCCTGAGGATGATCCCGTATGGGGATCGAAACATGTAGGAGGAATATAAATCTATTTTAATGTGAAACTCAAAATGTGTTTTTAATGTTTCAAGTGTATTGTGCAAATTGTTGGTTTTAAGCAAGAATTGAAGTTGTCGTGTATCTGCCGGAAATTTTGTGACGGATAGGCATGTAGATTTATTCAAAGATTTATCGGGCATTCTTGAGCGAAATTTTGATTTCAGAAGCTTCATTACTGAAAACGTATGCTCTGATACACAATGCTTTCGAAAAGAGTAAACACCTTATTTTTCAGCTCATATTATACTTGATAATACATTTTAAATCAGAGATACGTCTGGATGCTCGGCGTCAAGCATCTTTCCGATTGGCTATGGGCATCGTGTCACTTCAGCAGCTTCCTCAACTTTAGATGTAAAATGGTTCAGAGGTAGGACAGTAAGTTGGAAGCGCCATTGCTCAATATCCTGAAGCCTGTCTCGAGTCCATAATGACATAAGGGACGGTTGTGTGTCTCTAGTCATTTATAGCCGAAAACTGCGAAGTGTTGTTGGCGTGATATTGTCAAGAAGTTGTCAGGAAAAACTGCATGTTTAGTCAAGTAGTACCACGAAAGATGCTAATTTGTTGCTAAGCTGCAAGAAGAAGAATGAAATTTTTTCTTCTCTTGCAGGGGGTGGATAGGATGACAGAACAGAGCGCAGGGCCGTCACAGAACAGATCGCAGCAACCCGCGTGTGTTTGGGAGATGCAACGTCGCCAGAGGCTGGCTCAGGCATGGAGTTAAAAGTTGCAGATTGAGCAAGCCCGCAAATCAAGTGTTCCCGCAGGTAGGAAATTTTGAAAATAATTTTAAAAAATCTCATTTTCTTTTGGAAGGCCAAAATATCAGTTACTTTCGGAATAAGTGGGACTACATGCCTTTGGAAAACCGTAGAGTATCTTAGTAAATTAATTTTACTTCTCTGTAAATGTTTGTTATATTCAAGAGGAGAGGAACAGACGAAAGTCTGTAGGCCACACGACAACCCAACTTTCCTGTGCTGTAACACATAATGCAGCCTATTCACTAACATCCGACAGCACACACGAAGCCGTGCTGGTGTTTTAGTGGGTTCTGTTACTGCAGCTTCGTCTCTCTTTTGTTTGTAATTACGTTACAACGGTTCAGAAATATTTGCCTGCCATTATGCCATGACCATGGAGCCTAATGGCTCTGATTGACGGCTTAGCGTTGCCGTTATAAACTAGATGAATAACCCCCCCCCCCATTTTTTTTAAATATTTCGTTAGGTTTGGGAGAAAATGGCCCAAAATATTACGAGAATCTGTGAAGGAAAGAAGCTTGTCTGTGCCGAAATGGATTGTTAGGAAATCGTGACGTTGAATCTATACGTATTTTGCATGTGGCCAGCTTCAAGCTCATTGTGTTTGTCCCGAAAAAAGTTGTCGGTCGAAACGCAGCGCAACAAATATCTGTTCTTCTAAGCAAAAGGATTTTTATGATACATCTGGTGGTAGGCCACTGATCTGAGTGAACCTTCCTGCTCTAAAATTAATTTATTTGAAGGGGTTTTATTTCATTAAGAAGACGATTGGAATCCTTTATATTGTAATGATTGTACAAACCGAGGTTATTTTGAGTTAGTTATGCACTGGGTTGCGAGTGTGGTGCTCTTATAGTTGTCTTACGATTGACATGTTAGCATGACGATGTGGAGCTCCAAATTTCAAAAATGACTCTAGCCAGGGGCGTGGCTAGTCTGGGCGAGTACTGCAGCGGCCCGAGTCAGCGGAGTCAAACAAGGGACAAAAAATGGGCGACGAAATTAGTATTTAAAGTGAAAAATATTGATATGCTACAAGCAACAAATTTTAGATTTTTCAGACAAATTCTGTAACTAAGATCTTTTTTTTACTATTTTTAATTTCTGTCAGACTCAGTCATTGTGACTGCTGGCCCCGGGTGTCAAAACACTTAGCTACGTCACTGACTCTACCCTTTAGAATGAATAATTTGGCGCTAACCAGTTACTGGAAGGATCATAGCAGACAATTTGGACCACACTTTGTAACTAACAGCGAACAGATCATACACGTAAGAAAATTCTTCCAGTGATGCGGTAAACGCCTCATTAATGACGGCGATTATGGGGAAAATTAATGGGGTTCCAATAACATTGAATGTGGACTGTTATTGGAGGTGAAAAAAGAACAAACACAATGTGAACTGTGAACTTATTTCCTGACCGATCTTCGTAAATTCTTATTTAGCAATTCTACACGTGTAATTGTCTTCGAATTCGTTTGGAGTCCGTCATTAAGACGTATTATGGCAGTTATTTTATGGACGCTTATGCTAAAAATTGGAGATTTTGACCAAGCGCAGTAATCATTGCACACGCAATTTTCAATTAGGCCTATAATCATCTATCATTTAGGGTTTCAAAATGTAGACGGAAGCGACAGTGCTTAATTTTGTTCATGCACTTCCGGAAAATTTATTTTATCCAGATGAATATATTCCGTAATATTCAGCTTCCTTTAAGTCTTTCCTCTTTCGGAAATAGACTGCAATCACGTAAATATCCAAAATTTCAATAAACAGGACTATATGGTGCTTTCTCATGCGACACGGGACGGGTTCCCACGCTCACTCGGCCACAAACCCATCACGATCCCACCCACTGGCGGAGAAGATACAACAGCCGGGATCTCTGTAGACCCCATCACCTTCACAAAACATTATTGAACTGTCATGGGAGGGGGAATATTAAGCCACACTGAAAATTTTGCTCTGGATTTGTTCTGCGTCTTAGCTCAAACTTTCTGCAAGAAAAGTTGTGACCCTAGAACACAAGATCACGAAGTGTCACAGTGCTCTAGTGAATGTTAACTGCACCGAAACAGTTTAGGTGTTTGCAAAATATTATCTGAAAGTGGCACAGAAATCGTACAAAACAAAGTCCGCCAAAAAATTAGTTTTCTCTTTGATGAACTGTTGTTATTAACAGTACAACTTAGGTTCGTTTATAAATGTTAACTGTCCAATACAGGAGTGGAGCACAGAAATTTAAGATACAAATGACAATTTTCAATAGGTTCTGTTCATAGCATCGGACTTAAAAACTTTTAAACGCCACATGGCGCACTGCGTTATTCCAGTTTTGTTTATATCACCAGACTTTAACTTTAAACTTTTTACGTCACCTAAGGTGCTAGTTTAGGCAAATGTCGGTCGTATTAACAGACTTTAAACTTTTAATGTAATCTAGGGTACTAGTTTAGGCAAATGTCGGTCATATTATCAGACTTTAAACTTTTAATGTAATCTAGGGTACTAGTTTAGGCAAATGTTGGTCGTATTATCAGACTTTCAGTTTTTTTTGTCACTTAGCTCAATGATTTACGCAAATGTTGTTTATATTATCAAACTTTCTTTCCCATTCTTTCAACAATCAATAAGAAAAAGAGAGCACGTGTAAAGAAAGACAAGGGAAAGTAAGAAAGAAGAGGCAGAAAGAACGAGTGGAACAAAGTAAAGGAAACCACCTGAAAAAAAAGGGAAAACACAGAATTGGAGAATATATTAACAATGGAAGAAGATGAATTAAGAAACATTTAGTGAAATAAACAGGAAAGAAAATATGAAGACATAAGGTTTACGGAATACAACAGCAGCGGGTGAAAATAAACAAGACACAGATAATGAGAGTCATAAAGGAATCATGCTACAGAACAATCCTTAATCAACAAGAGCTATTTCTGTCTATGAAAGCTGTACGAAAGTACAGCCACTGTTACTGCCTAATCTCTTACCTTTGTCCTAATTTCATTCAGAATTTCTTCTCGTCATTTGGAGCAGTTCGCTATGTCTTATGTAAATCATTATATAGATGGTTTTGTTTGGGAAGTCCTACCTTTGAGAAGAATAACGCCTTGTAGCATCGAAGGTCTGTTTAAATTGCACAGAATTATGCTCTTAAGGTTGACCGTTCGACACTGCCCACGGTGCAAGGTGACTGGACTGCCGAACCACATTACACAATAGTAAGATAGGCATTCGCAAGGGCGAACGGAAGAACGAGGAAAGCCGTGCCTAAATAACTAGTCTATTATCCTTCAGCACACTGCTGCTGAATGGCGCTGCACGCCAATGCGGCCATGGCCCTCCCGTTCTCCGGCTTTGTGAATCTTGTTAGGCTATTGGCAGGACTCCTTGGTCGGGTGTTCGGCCTATCGTGAGACCTTCAACTTCACAAGACAACATCAACACAGAAGAAAGTCATACATGCACACCCAGAACAGAACTAGAACGAAATATTGCAGCGTTTGAAAGGGAAACGACAGACAGCAAGGCTAGTGTGATCGATATAGGCGATCGCGATACAATGGAATCAGAACAGAGAACTGAAAGTTACAGTACGAGAAAACCTGTTTGTACGTGTCAGTTATGCTATGCAGAAGAAATTAGATTATCGTAAAGCAGAATAACGACATTTTAGTAGAAAAATCATGTTAAGAAGCTGACGTAAACAGAGCGAATGCTACAATTTATGTAACGGTGCTACCACACCTCGGCAAACACTTTATCAAACCCCGCACTCCCTTTCTCAACTTCACGTGTGTACGAATATTTAAACAGTGCCGTTATCGGACTTTCACTTTTAAAGACACTTTAAGTTTTCGTCATTTAAAAACACGTACCACAGATTCCGGTGGCCGAGCAGTCTAAGGCGTAGGTCTGCGGTCCCTTGCTTGCTGGAATTGCGGGTTCGAATCCTGCTAGAGCATAGATGTCTCTCTTTTGTGAATATTATGTGTTTTCAGGTAGAGGTCTTTGCGATGGGCTGATCTATTGTCCAGAGGAGTTCTACCGAATGTGTATGTCAATGAGTGTGATTGGGTGCAACAATTATCTCCACATCAACAATGAGTAAGGTGTAAGAGGTCAAGACTACGACCGAAAGAAAGAACCTCTACCAAGATTGTACGGTTATTATTACAATAATATTATTGTTATTCTACGGAAGGTAATAGTGCAGCGGTACAAAAACGCAGGGCAGATGACGGAGACAAGTTAATTCGTCATACGCCTCAGTTTTGAGTTCTGACTTGGTGGAAACACAAGGACAACAATTCGGAATTCTTGTTATAATTCGTTATTGTGAAAGCAATATCTATGTGTGGTTGACCGTGCATCGTAATTTAGTGTGGATAAGAAACCAACTAGATGTCACTTATGTGTTGTCCTTTATTTCTCCTTTACAAGTTGCTCAACATGTTTCGGGCAATCATGTGTCCATCTTCAGGCACTGACGACTGCGCATTTTTATCGTCACGTGTTGGTATTGTGCCGTGGCTGCAGGAAGGCTGTCAGAACCGGTTAGCAGGTAATTCTACGACCTTCTCAATGGACACACTACCTGCTAACCGGTTCTGATAGCCTTCCTGCAGCCACGGCACAATACCAACACGTGGCGATAACACTACGCAGTCGTCAGCTCCTGAAGATGGGCACATGGTTGCCCGAAACATGTTGAGCAACTTGTAAAGGAGAAATAAAG
>Ga0123352_10016273_pt1 | contig 11842 bp, 5 predicted proteins | sample TergutLab28metaG_FD_89700 | JGI IMG/M metagenome (GOLD analysis project Ga0123352, IMG submission 89700) | Labiotermes labralis P1 segment gut microbial communities from Petit-Saut dam, French Guiana - Lab288 P1 | ecosystem: Host-associated > Arthropoda: Insects > Digestive system > Gut ...
ACACACACATATATATATATATATATATTCTACACGATCACCCTTCGTAACTTTGTTGTCCCGACGCGCTCAGTCTGGTAGGTGATCCTCTTTCGGGAAACGGGTGTGGCTCACCGAATCACATTTAGTTTTAATTATTTCTTTTTTTACTTGTTTTATTTACTCAATTTATTCTTGATATAAAATCAAAAGATGCGCTATATCCAGTTAAACAACTAGATCATTTCTAGTTAACTAACACTGTCACTTCTCTTTACTCCTACTTACACCCCACTCGTACGCGACTGAATTCGCACTGGATTGCTAGCGTCCGCTGTCCGCTGCTAACGTTTTCTCATTTAAATCTCTCCCCTCCTACCTATCACCAACGGTCCTGAATATATGTTGTCATATCAACTTACAACGCATGCCATGAACCGTCCGTAACTGACGCCAGCAATCCTAAGAAACAACCATCCAAAAATGATGGGCTAAAATATATATACATATATATATATATATATATATATGTGTGTGTGTGTGTGTGTGTGTGTGTGTGTGGGATGTGCGGTGGTGCAGTTGGTTGAGCCACTGAGCTACAGGCCGGGAGGTTGTGGGTTCGATTCCCGAAGGTGTCATTGGAATTTTTCATTGACATAATCCTCCCGGGCGCACTATGGCCCTGGGGTCGACTCAGTCTCTAACAAAAATGAGTACCAGTAATATTACCTGGGGGTAAATGTGGGCGGTGCGTAGGGCTGACAACCTTGCCACATTCACGTGCTGATTGTCTTGAAATATGGTAGCCTCAACTTTCTGGAACACTCAGAGCCTGTCCAGACCTGTTCAGGGATTTCTTTACCTATATATATATAATTATGTTAATACATCACTGGACATGGAGCGAGTACAAATATTTAGAGAGATGAAAGGGTGGTTGATGGAGGTAGGTAGGTAGGTACCACATTGATGAAAGGGATAATGCAGTGGACTGCCCTGAACTGAAGTGAAGTTTGAGCATCTCTTTTACCGAATACTTTCCAGATTGTGCAAATAATGTAAATTGCATTTATGCCCATAAATAAAGAATGCCTTCCGTTGCACATATTTTAACAAAGTTCACAAGCGTCAAAAATAATTATATTCAGACCTCCTGTGTCGAATTTCACCCAAATCGATCAACAAATTTGGAAAGAACGCCCCTAAATAAGTGCGGCTCTCGCTGAGCAGACCGGAACTCAACTCACGTTTGTCTGACAGGGATTTGCAGATAACGTCAATTCCGGAGTTCATAAAGTCCAGCGAAAAGTTTATTCGTTGGTACTGCGTCACGGACGGATAGACGGGAGGATGTGGTCTCTTTCCTTCAGGTTTTCCCACCAAAACTTTGTATTCTTTTCTCTTTTCCCTTTCCGAACTGCGTGTCCCACCCATTCATCCTCCACAATTTGATCATAGCAATATTATGTGATCACAAGCACTAATGTACTGAGCTAACAGCAGATATATTTTTTAAAACCACTCTTCCTCAGCTCCTCAATCTATTCCAATTTAATAAATCACCGTATTTTTAAACAACTCCAACACACATACACACACACACATACACACACACACACACCACACACTCACACACACATACACACACACACACACACACCACACACTCACACACACAAAAATTCATACACACGCACACACACACACACACACACAAATATATATATATATATATATATAACTTCAGGGGTGATGCGCATACGAGTTTGTGGATGGATATATAGGTCTTTGCTTAAAAAAATATTTATGTATATATGGAATATGGGTGTGAAACTTGGTCGCTCACAGTAAGGGAGAAACGTAGGCTGAGGGTGTTCGGGGAAAGGGTGCTGAGGGGAATATTTGGGCAATAGGGGGAGTGAAGAAAACTACGTAATGAGGAGCTCAACGATCTGTACTGCTCATCCAGTGTTATTAGGGTGATCAAATCGAGAAGAATTAGATGGGCGGGGCATATAGCACGTATAAGGGAGAGGAGAGACATGTATAGAGTTGTGGTGGTAAAACCTGAGGGAAAGGGACCACTTGAAAGACCCAGGAGTAGATGGGAGGATAATATTAAGATGGATCTTCAGGAATTGAGATGTGGGGGTATGGACGGGATCGAGCTGGCTCAGAATAGGGACAGGTGGCGGGCTGTTGTGACTGCGATAATGAATCTTCGAGTTCCATAAAATGCGGGAAGTTTCTTGACTAGCTGACAATCGGTTAGCTTCTCAAGAAAGACTCTGCTCCATGGAGTAAGTAAGTAAGTAAGTATGTAAGTAAGTAGGTAAAGAACTAACTAATTAGGTAAGGATACATAAAATAAGAACAAACAACACTCACGATACTCTGTTGCTTCAATCAACCAAACTGGCTCTACCACGGAACTGAATAAAGTGTTTTAAATGTGTAGCATGTTGGACTTACCTCAGTGTCACAAACAGTATTTCTTCCACGGATATTGTTTTCTGAAAATTTGTTGAGATGTGTGAAATGTGCTGTCGTGTAGCATGCACTATATAGTCAAATGTTGAAGGCGACATTCTGCAGTACTCAAAAAAATTGGTGGAATCTTTCCTTAAGTCATTATAGAGGTGATGAAATTCCCCTAATTGATAACGGCTTTGAAGTATGTCATGTTTGCTTCCCCCCCCCCACACCACTTAAACCAAATGTTAAAGCAATATTCTCCAGCAGAAACAGACTGCGCACTCTCAATGACGCCATTTTGCTACTAGACAGTCGCTGTCACGTAGGACACAAAAACGCCAATCGCCTACACGCGCACGGAAGCGCGTGCACGCTGGTCGCTGGCACGCAGGACGTAGCCTTACAGTCTGAACGCTAAATTCCCACCTAGCGCCTAGCAATTTGTTCCGTTAACCAGTACAATTGATATAGCCTATCACTACTCTTGTTTCCGGTAAGTTGAAAAGCACGAAGTATGTGTAATAAAGTGTGCCGCGGTAGCTCAGTCTGTATAGCGACTCGATCGCTATGGGCTGGATGGACCCGGGATGGAACCCCGGTGCGGGCCACATTTTCCACACAATTCCAGACCGGCCCTGGGGCCCACGCAGCCTCCTGTAAGATGGGTACCGGGGTAAAGCGACAGGATCATGGCGTTGACCACCCATCTCCATCTAATACCGAGGTTAAAGAAAGAGCAGAGCTATACCTTTACTCCCCATCTAGGCCTTCCTTGCCTGTTTTGGGGACAACTTCACTTTTTACGTGAACAACGACAACCAACAGCAACACTAATAACGAGGCAGACATCTATAGGACAGACAGCCCGCTGGGACGGAAGTACACGAAATCAGAGTGGTGAAGGCCGTTGGTCACAACCAAGTTTTACATTATTATGTAACTTTAAAGAGACATGTTTCGGCTGCAGTACAAAAAGGCTTTATCAGGCGAAATTAGGGTACCAAACGAGAGTTATCGTGTAAATCACATTAAACTGTTGTTGATGTCGGCTAACTTATGTTGCAGATGTTTCTGAATCAGAAATGTTGGATGCGGGGGTGGACGGATGGCCCGTTCAAAAGTTAAAGAAACAAAATTTCTATACTCAGTAATTTATCATAGTTTTGAAATTAGAATTCTATATTATAACCTACATGTACCAACATAAGGAACGCTAAAACATTTTCATCTCTAACCTTTTAAGGAAAGCGATACATGGGGGAGCCTACTGCAAACAAGACGCATAAAGTAAAGGAGGCGTAAGACTGTGGAATGGATGAGACGGAACGTCCTGTCCAGTGATGAGATATCCTGAATAATAGAGTTGACATCCTCTTTATATATATATACTTTTATTTAACATACGCGAATTTGAAGCGTATACTTACTTTTGTGCCACTCTGTTATCCAGGATGCACACGTGTGTCTAGCAAGCAGCAAGCGTAGGGCCGTTACTGGCACTGGATTGACATACAATCAGATAGCACTCCTCACGGTGTCAAAAATGAACGTATGGTACCATGATCTCTTCCTTCCAGATCCCTGTTTATCTGTATCTTATTGCACCACACTGTCAGGAATTCACACCATTTTCTCGTTGTTTATTGAACGAAGCCTTCAGATTGTCATAGTACTAGGTACAACTTCAAGTGATTAGATGAAACAAAAATGAATCGGTACGGTCGTGGTAGGAGGTGATCGTGACGTAATTCACGGTACTTTAACGGCATCTGCTTGGAGTTCCTGGGGAAAAACAGAAGAACTGCCAATGCGGACAGTTTGTGCTCCTACAGGGGTTCGAACTTGGTACTTGTCTAGTACAAGTGAGGAGGGTTACCGCTTGAACCAAGCTGATCGGTCCCTCCATATCACTTTAGTTACAAGCGTCGTTCAATAAACAACTCTTCAGCAAGAATAAGGCAGCTCTCACCAACACACACTTCGTAAATGACTGTACATGATAAAAGTCGTTGAACCGTTTAATACATTCTCCACGACATATTAGTATGACACACCAAGAATGATTATAAACTGCAGTTTCACTCTTCGCGTTCCGCGAGCAACAACGTGCTTGTTACAAAGCACAGCAGAAGAAATGAGCAGTTTTACTCTCTTGTCTACGAATTACAAACCACAAAAAGTACACAAACATACACGAGATACTCAAATATTGTTGCATGTTACGAAGCAAATATACTAACGTGAAGGAATGATACTTGTGTACGTACCTTTTGTAACCTTCCAGCACATAAATAAGAGTAACAAACTCATTTCTGAATCTTGCTTTATGCACTGCACAACAAACAGCACCACTGGAAGAGGGACAACATGGCGCGTGTTTGACTGTTAGTGGGGCAGGAGGAGAGGGAAGTCACTGCCACCACGATCCTGCGAGCTCTGCTAACTAATAAAAACTTTCACTGGTGCTCGGTTAGAAAATGACGTACGTATGAATGTTTAAGTTACACAACCAGACCTACCGGCACGCGGTAGTTCGGAATGTCGTCAGCGACAAGGCTATGAGTTCGGGGAACCAAAGTTCCTACTCCGGCAGTGGCTAGAGACTATTCTAATTTCAGAAAACTTCAGAAAGGCTCTGGGGCCCACCCAGTCTCCTATTCGATGTTTAATAGTATAAGAATGTCCTTAAGAAGGGCAACTATACACTCTATACTCTGTAATACTTACTGTCAGCACTTTCGCTCGTTTCTCTGTTTTTTTTTTTTGGCACACTTTAATTCTGGCGTGCCGAATTAAAATGTTCTCGTATGGCAGTGAACAAAATTATCCCAGCAGTTGTGCAGCTGAAACAGTCCATAAATGTCTCAAATTTAATTGACTGTAAAACTGTAAGATTTATGGGAAACATACACTTGGCATCAGCAACGTCTGGCCAAAATATTTTTAGCTCCATAAAAATTTAGCGCTTTTCGGTTGAGGTGCCCTCACAATATGCAGCGTCGGTTATTTCTGCGTGACTTTAAACTATATTTGTGTACAAGGACAGATTTTAGTAAAACTCTAAAAAGCTACATTTCGTATCACCCAGCTAAAATTTGAGGCTCTCAAGGCAGTAATCTTGAAAGTTATTGTCATCTGCTATGTGAATAGTGTAGTCTTGTAACATACCGATCTGTCCATGTATCTCGAAGTTGGAGACAGAAGGATTCTCCGAAACGTTGATAAATTTCGACCAGACTACACGCTATTGCAGTTTCATGAAGACCCGCTTAGCAGGTACGGAGTTGTTCATGCGGACATACAGATGGGCAGACAGACACGGAGGAAGTTAAGGGGCGCATGCGTGCAATTTGTGGCGAACGCGCTACGAACATGTGCGTGTCTTCATGAGAACCCAAGAATTCCGTTTACAGATGACATTTGCGTGTGGCAGTAAAGTTTGGGACGCAACGTGCTTAGCAACGTGGGGCACATTTTGTCTCTGTGTTGCTGATGTACATTTGTTGCGATTGACAACTAATTTCATACTTTATTTCCTCCAGTGTTTACACACAATGTTCATTTTGAGACCGGTACAGGCGCGAACCTGCCTAGTATGTCGTCACAACTATAAATCTGAATTATGTGTTGCTCGCAGGAGCTAAAACGAAGGACACTTCCTAATATTTGAGGCTACTACAGCAGTGTAGAAACAGTGTAGATTCATGTTGTATCTTACACTGTACGCTTGTGGATAGCCACAAGTGTTACGAACAAATATACTACATCCATTTCAGGGTAAGTGGAAGGCAACAGTTTCCATCCAATCTTTCTACGAGGCATGAACCAAAAGACCACAAAATAAATCCTTCCTCAGTCTGTCCGTCCGTCACATCAGAATACGTTAGGTTTGTTTATAACAGATAGCCCAGTCGGTATAGCGATTCGCTACAGTTCGGACGTCCAGGGTTTAAATCTCTATGGGGGAAAGTGATTTTTCTCTTCCACCTTCCTGTTTATAAGATGTCTGGGTTCTTTCCTGGGTGTAGATCGGCCGCGGTGTGGCGTTGATTACCCTCACCCATTTGCCCCCATTCTGTACCAGTCGTGGCAAGTCAATGGGAGAACTTGAACGTCAAGATCAGCGAGAGCCACTGGGCACTGCAGCAGTACCAGATAATACAGAGTTTATGAGTTGCCGTGAAGAAGAAACTTCTACAGGGTAAAGATTAATTAATAATATTTCCTTCTATCTGAATTGTTAATTCAGTGTTAAAATTGCATTGTTCGGAAATAAAGTTTGACCTAATTTTTCCGACTCAAAATACGTGCATATGGCGAATTGTCTTTATACAAGGTACTGAAATTTCGGACCACGTAACTTTTATGAAAACTTTCTACTTTTTCACAGATTGTTAACTATTTAAATTATTTGCCCACTGGAGTTTTCCTGTGGTGCTTCGACTCGATTCTCGATCATGGACTCCCCTTACGCGGGTTCGCGATCACGCTAAGACACACCACACTCTGTAGGACTCATCTGGACTAGTGATCAGCCCAACGCATGGGGCCTCTATTTGCAAACAGACATAATTTAGAATACATGCCCCGGCGGGATTCGAACCCGCAATCCTAGCAAGCGAGCGGCCGCAGACCCACGTCTTATTCCGCGCGGCCACCGGGATCGGTGCCCACTAGTGTTAGTCAATTACAATTTTCAGCTATACGGGTTTTGAAAACTCCGGTAAAAATATGCCAAATTTCCGGTGTGATTTGAAGTGAAGTATGGAAAATTTTGACGTACTTCTGGTGCAACAGAGATGTATTTTAACGTTCTTTGTTTCGAATCTTATTTTAAAAATGCTTCCTTTCCTTTTTATGCGCTGTTGTGTCAAAAATTCGAAAATATTTATCGCAAATCTCCTCTCTCAGCTGTTTTTATAAAGTCCTCAAAATCGGCTTTTTTTTAAAGATATAATTTAAAAAATTTACAGAGTGAGCATAAAGTCTTTCCCTGATTACAAACATTTATTACAAGAAAATTACGTGGAATACAAACATATTTTTTTTACCATTACTTAAGTTAGTTTCTAAAATTTTTTGTCATGTGTTTATTGTAACATTTGTTTTTTGGATGGAACATTTCCAAACAGGTGGATTGGGAGAGATGGTCAGACACCCTGGCCACCACGATCGCCAAATATCACCCCCTCCTTGACTTCTTTTTATGGGGGTATGTTAAGGACAAAGTGTTTTCGACACCAGTTCCAGATATTACAAATTTGAAGGCAAAAATAATAAACGCTTTTGCTACAATAACTGAAGACATGTTGGAGAACACGTTGAGAGAAATTGATTATCGATTAGACGTTCTCTGTGCAACAAAAGGAGCACATGTTGAAGTGTACTAATGTGTTGTAAAAAACTACTTGATTTACATTTAAAAAAATCAGGCGTAGCTTTAATAATAGACCAAAAAAGGACTTCTCGAAACACAAACTACTCATTTGTCAACGACTGCATAATAACTGTTCGCCTCAAAACCAACAGAGGGCACATAACTATAGTAGTAGTTTATGCCCCTGAAGAAGGTACAGAAGAAGAAACGAGACTTTCTACAAACTACAAAAAGAAGTTGACAAATAAAATAAGAGTGACAGTCTAATAATATCCGGAGACCTCAATGCTGGAGTTGGAAACCAGTCAATACCAAATGTGGTAGGAACCTTTGGAGGAGACTGCGTGAACAGAAACGGACACACAATAAGAGAATTTGCAATAATTCAACGATTTCAAAATTGCCAACACTTTTTCAGAAAAAAAAAGAAATTCACAAATATACATGGAGTGCTCGAGGATCTAAAACCGTTATTGACTATATTATAGTCAACAGAAGACTAAAAAATTTAGTACAAGATATTAAGATTTTCCAAGGCTGTGACATAGGATCAGATCATTTCCTTGTGACATCTCGAATTAACCTGTTAAGCAGATGGAAACAACAAAGCAACAATAGCAAATTGGCAAATGAATTTGTATACAAAGTTTACCTATTACAAGAACAAAGTATAAGAACATTCTATCAACAAAGACTAGCCAAAAACCTAAGTGAATACCCTGGGGCCTCAACACTAGAAAAAAAGTGGGAGAACATAAAAATGGTTATAAAAAGCAGCCAACGAATCAATAGGAACAGAGAAAAAATATAGAAGAAATAAAGGTCTAAGAATCTGGAATGAGGAGATCAAAAATGCCATTGAAAACAAACGAACAGCTTAACAAAATACCTAAAAAACCCTAGTGAAAAAAATTTTGAAACATATAAAATACAAAGGAACATAGCTAAGACAGTAGTTTCTAAAACACATAAAGAATCTTGGGACAGATTCACAAGCAGGGTAGAATCTGATGGCCTATAAAGTACTAAAACACCTCAATCGAACAAACAAAGACACTATTGAAATTAATAATATAGAAGATAAAAAATGGAAAAATCACCATAAAAATTTATGGTGTATGAATTCCCCACATAACAACAATGATGAACCAGAAACAACCTCAACCCCACCGGCAGGAATAGATGAAATCTCCGATGTGGAACTCGAACAGAGCCTGAAATCAATAAAAAATAGGAAAGCAGCTGGACCAGCTGGATTAAATTCTGAGTTCTTTAAATACGGGGGACCCGCCCTCTCAAACTGCTCACTTGAGTTAATAAATAAGTGTTGGAAAGAAAGATTGATCCCAGGAGAGTGGGGACAAGCAAGAGTAAAATCCCTATTCGAAAAAGGTAAGCATGGTGAATGTTCGAATTACAGAGGTATCAGTCTTTCAAATAGTGGTTACAAGATATACGGCAAGATAAATACACAACGTTTCAAAACAATATTAGAAGCAATACTACTTGAAGAACAAAACGGATTTAGAATAGGCAGATCATGTATTGATAATGCATTGACCATTAAACAAACAATAGGAAAAAGAAGAGAATTTAACTTAGAAACTCACATAGCTAGAAAAAGCTTTTGATAGAGTAAATCGAAACCAACTATGGCAAATTCTTAACAAAAGAGGCATACCCCATGATTTAATTGAAGTAATTAAAAGCCTATAAAAATACCAGTGTAAAAATTGACACGGGAAGGAAAATTCTTGACAAAATATATATTAATCAAGGAGTACGACAAGGGTGTAATCTATCACCGGCTCTTTTTAACATTTACGTAGACGACCTCCTAAGAAACTGGAAACACAAAGTTGACATTGGTATAATGCTTAAAAGACCTTAACACATTACTCTTTGCAGAAGACCAAGTAACAATACAAGACTCTGAAGACAAACTACAGAAATCTATTTATTAAACCAAATGTGCAAAGACTACGACCTCAAAATAACTAAGGAAAAAACAAAAATTTTGAAGGAAAACATCTACTGCTTTCTAAAATAGAAATAGACGGATCAATATTAGAACAAGTGAAACAATTTAATTATTTGGGATGAGAACTGAGTTTAGATGGTGTGCCGGATTTTGACAGAAAAAAATAAAGAGATTCCAAGGAATATGCAACACTATCAGAAAATACTTAAAGAAAACCCGTACAGAAACACAAAAGAAATTTTATAAAGTTGTAGCTAGACCATCACTACTATATGGCAGCGAAACGTGGGTAGCCACGCAGAGAGACATGACTCGCCTCGAAGCTGCAGAGATGTGCTTTCTAAGAAGTGTTACAGGGTACACAAGACTGGACAAAATAAGAAGCGAAGATGTAAGACAAGAACTAGAGATCTGTGGAATACAAGACTTGAGACTCAAACATAAACAAAACTGGACCAACCACCTCGAAAGAATGAACAACACCAGACTCCCGAAACACGCCCTCACCTACAAACCCCGAGGAAGAAGGGATCGCGGACGCCCCAGGAAACGATGGCAACGCGTCGATGCCAGAACGACCTAATCCATGGAGGAAGATGATGATGATGATGATGATGATGATGATGTTTGTATTCCACATACAGTAGTTTTCTTGTAACAAATGTTTGTAATCAGAGAAAGACTTTATGCTCACCCTATATTTACTGTAGACCCCCAAGTACCAAGCACTTTTCCTGAAATGTCATGCTTTCAAAATCTAGACAATATTTTCATTATGTAAAACAAATTTAAAATCAAAATTACTTTTTTTTTACCGCCCTTCATCTTTGTACTCCATAACGAAAAAATGTTTCGGGAAGCGGACTTTCTACCTTCCTCAGGTCGACAGCTAATGCCGTTCATGCGTTCCGTATGGAACTCAGACGACAAACGATGTACATAAACACAAAGGCACACAGTCTAACGTACCAAGGTCAGTTCTGTTCAAGACTATTACATTACTGCACATGGCTATTAATCACAACTATTGTAACGCTATGCACCCATATCTATATATTTAATCACAGCAGCTTCATAGAGCAGAATCTTCAAACGTGGCTGCCCTCTGTTATACACTGGCACTGCTACTCTCTGCAAAGCTGCATGCACCGCCAAACAACGAACAACCGCTGAGTCCCTTCCACATTTTCTGCGCCGTGTTGTTAGGCAGGCGCACAGCTGTTGATGCGTTGTTGTTAGTTGCTGATGTGGTTGTTGTCGGCGGAGCGCTGGACTTGGTACCAAACACTTGCTTCGTTTCAGCAGGGTTGTGACCCTCTGGAAAGGCAGTGGGAGCATTTGCTTTCCAAGGCCACTTTAGAGTTCTCAACAGAGTATTTCTAAAATCTTCGGAGAACATGCAGTAGATGTAGAAAGTCATGGAGTAGTTCGTGATTTCCAGCAGGTTGGCCACTGCTCGGAACACCTGGTAGGAGTACAGACTGAGATTCCTTTCAGACAGGGTCACGTTGAGGATGACCATTGGTGAGACGCAGACCAGGAAGAGCAGGGAAGTACTGCCAAGCAGCAAGATGAGGCGACGCTCCTCTGCGAAGGTGCGAGGGTCCTCATCTGAAGACGTTGTCCTGCAGAGGGTCATCCTGCGACGACGCTCACAAGACCGCCGATACACGATCATGATCCTCATGTTGAGGGCTGCCAGCAAGACGGTTGGCCCCACTTTGAAGACAACCTCCAATACCACCTGCAGAAGATGGAGAAAAGGGGTTCTATTATGAGAGCAGTCGAGCGTAAAAGTACGTCACAGTTTGACAGTGAATGGGATTATACTGGCCTCAGGTCAGCAGTAATGGTGCTTATATATTGCGCCATAAAACACATACGCTCCAATCGACATGCTTAGGACTTTTTTTTGACGTTTTGCTGACCGTGCATCTCAGTATATTTATCTCAGTATTTAACCAACTTGATGAACAAAATTTGTTTCACAATAAGTTTTATTTCATGCCTCTACATGTTTCGAGCACATG
>Ga0123352_10016274_pt1 | contig 11842 bp, 12 predicted proteins | sample TergutLab28metaG_FD_89700 | JGI IMG/M metagenome (GOLD analysis project Ga0123352, IMG submission 89700) | Labiotermes labralis P1 segment gut microbial communities from Petit-Saut dam, French Guiana - Lab288 P1 | ecosystem: Host-associated > Arthropoda: Insects > Digestive system > Gut ...
ACTTTACGCGCATTTTCCTGCGTGTGACCTTCTGATAGATACGCTAATACTCGTTCCCTCAAATCCTCACTGTATGCCATCGCCATACTTTATATCATTCATGAGCCGTAGTCAATTTGAGTGGCTATAGTATTTCAATGATGGTATTTTGCCCCCTGCAATATCGAAAAGGCGCGGTAAAGCTGCTCTGTCAGAAAAAGAAAGCACAGTTCGTGCGGGAAGGTCATCCGCGAAAGGGACAACAGCAGATCGGCGCGTTTTTTCAGAGTCTCGGAGGCACCCCAGGGACCGCCGACAGCCATGACAACACGCCCCTGGGCGGCTTCCATCTCTCGCGATAGGAGGGCCGCAAACGCCTTGCTGTCATATTCGTGCCCGTCTTCGGTGAGCAGGATAAGCCGGTCTCGTGGGCGCAATCTTTGCAAAATTTCCTGCCCCTCACGCTCAACCCGCTCTTCCTGCGAGCCTGTCGGCCTGTCTGGAACGCTTTCGCACGCCACAAGGCCGGGGCGTATGCGGCCCAAATATTCTTCGGACAAAGAGGATATGCGTTTATCTTTCGGTTTACCAACCGTGAGAATCAGGATTTTCATATTTACATTTTATAGCAAATTTTCGTATCGTGTACAACTTCGTCAGTAAACACCACATGTTACTCCGGTAATATATCAAAATCGCTAAGAACCTGTATTCAGTAACGTCGAAGCAAGGTATGTAGATGTGAAATCATAAATATATTCTCCTCATACGCTAGCGTAACCTCATAGTCCTTTGATAACCTTCGTGAATGATTCGCCCAGCTAAAAGTACGCTCAACTACTCATCGCAACGGCAAAACTTCAAATTCAGGTTTTAGGCGCTTTGAAATATTCACACCAAGTCCAAGCTGCTCTGCAACAACTACTTCAAATAATTTGCTATATCCTTCATCGCCACAAAATTTTTCGAGTGTCGAACACTTCTCATAAGCTTTTGTCGCGGGGTTTATACCAGATTTGGTATCGTGAACATTGGCGGCATGGACAGAAATCGCAAGCAAATTACCCATTGTATCAATCACGATGTGGTGCTTACGATCATTCACTTTTTTCCCGCCATCAAAACCGCTATCTACAGAAGCTGATGTGGTCTTGGCACTTTGCGAATCAATAAGCCCATAGCTTGGAATAGATTTACGCCCCGCATCTTTACGCACTATCGTGACAAGCATATCCGTATGGCGGGAAGTTGTTAGACAATAGCCTCCATTAGCAACCAGTTTTGACGAGGTACAAAACAGCATTCACCAAATCTCGTTTATCGTGTTTCGCAAAGTTGTTACCTTTATTGGTCTCGAAAATTGGCTTAATCATATCCCATTATTTGTCAGTCAAGTCAGTGTTATATCTCATTAATTTCACCTCATATACCTTATTATGGCATATTAGTTAGGACGATGCCTATACTGAATACAGATACAGCAGGGCAAACGCATCAAAAGGAATAAACCATTGCAATTACTAAATTGACCATCTTGTACGTGAAATTCATCAATTAAGTTATAGCAATGCTTTACTAAATTTGATGCGTTTGCCCTGACAGATACAGGTTTTCAAATGGAGGATATTAAACACACTCTAAGTAAACTCGCCGTGTTTTTGATGGGCTGTGTTTGTTCCGGCCTGCGTTGCTGAGTAGCTTGGAACGATAAAGAGCCTGAGTCATAGCTTTGAGTTGGTCAAAGGTTTTAACTCCCACGAGGCAAAGGCTGTGTTTTACTCCTTTGTGTCTAAAATTAAAGTCACAGGCCCATCGTTGACAATTTTAACCGACATGTGCGCCTGAAATACCCCGCAGGCCGTTTCTACTCCGTTGTTTTTTACCTCCTCTACAAAATATTCGTAAAGCCTGTTCCCTTCTTCCGCGGGCGCCGCCTCAATAAACGACGGCCGCCGCCCCTTGCGGCAATCACCGTAAAGGGTGAACTGGGAGACTATTAAAGCGCCGCCGCCGACATCCAAAAGGGAGCGGTTCATTTTGCCATTCTCGTCCTCGAATATCCTCAGGTTCACTATTTTATCGGCCAGCCATTCGGCATCGCGGTTTGTATCCCCGTTTCCAACGCCTAAAAGCACGCACAGCCCCGAGCCTACCTCGCCGGCTACTTCGTCGTTTACCGTCACATTTGCCTCTGTTACCCTCTGCACCACCGCGCGCATTCCAGCACCTCGCATAGCATGATATGTCCTATATTTCTGGGGAGAGTATATATGGTTTGAACGTAGGCTTCAAGGAGCGTCTACCGGCATAATATCGACTACCATGCGGAAATTTGGCGTGTATGTCACTTTAAAATACCGAGATGGTTCGTTTGCAATTCTCATAGCGTTGTTTGGCAGGTAAATATGATGGTGAATTCTATCCTGGGTTAGAAATGCCCTTGTAAACGGCCTCGACTCGCCGCCTCTGTAGGGGCCAGGCATTCTGCGGGCGGAGCGCTCAGGAGTGAGCTGGCCTGTTATAGCAGCAAGCTCTCCGCTCTCAATAGCCACTATGTCCGCGTGGGCATTTCGCATTAGAGTGTGGGCGTTTTCTTCCACAGGCATGACAACCGAAAAAAGCGACGTTACAACCAGGCTTAAAACCGCCATGAAAATATGCTGCGGTGCAAAACGTCCTGTTTTTTTCAGAAAAATAACAATCGAAATGTGGATAATCAAAGCTACCGCTGTTATAAGCACGCCGCTCCAAAGCAGAATCGTATACCATGCAAGATAGCCTTTTAAAATTTCCAGCGCGGTATTCGGGCTGACAATCAGCCGCTCTGAGGAATAAAGCGCCAGCATCATCAGCCCAATTGTCGGGAACATAAGAAAAAATTGCAGCGCAAACAATACATGTCCTTTAAAGTCCGCTTTGCCAATAAATTTGTCAACATAAATGAATATCACGAGCAAACATCCTTTCTTATACTAGAAACTGGAGCTTCGCCTAGCCCCGGCTTACTTCCATGACTCCTTTGATGGAGTTGATTTTTCCGGTGATCTCGTAAAGATGTTCGAGGTTTTTCACTTTGAGTTCTATTTTTATGCGGACAAGGCTATTGTCTACAACGTTGAGTTTCATACCGTGGATGCTGCCGTGCGCCTGCCCTATGACGTGCGCCAGGTCTCGCACGAGGTCTCCTCTGTCCATAGCCTCGGTCTTAATTCTGGTTGTGTAGAGCTTTCCGGTTCCTGACGATGCGCTCCAGCTTACCTGAATGATCCGATCCATCTGAGCGTTTAAGATATTCTGGCAGTCCAGCCTGTGAACCGTTATGCCTCTGACGCGGGTGGTGTAGCCAACTATGGCGTCCCCCGGCACAGGCTCGCAACAGTTGGCCAGCAGAACCTGTACTCCTTCATAGCCGTCCACGATGATATCGAGGTTCGATTTTTTAGGCGAAAATTGCTTGGCGATGATGGCTGTCAAATCCTCTGGCGGGTGCTGCTGCTGAAGATGGGCGAGCGCCAGTTTTTGCGCCACGGTGCTAGGGCCGGCCGTTCCTGAGCCGATGGCCACGAGCAGGTCTTCTTTTCCGATCAGGCCAAGGTCGCGGGCAACTTTGTTGAGGGCCGGCGAAAACTCGTCGGGGGTTCCAGTTGTCAGACCACGTTTTTTTAACTCGCGTTCCAGCGACTCCCACCCGCGCGTCAGCTTTTCCTCGCGGTTCGCTTTTTCGGCCTGACGGAAATAGTTTCGTATCTTGCCCCGCGTTTTTGTGCTTTTAACGAATTTCATCCAATCGCGTGATGGTGCGCCCTGTGGGGAGGTGATGACTTTTACGATGTCTCCGTTTTTTACTTCCGTGCTGAGGGGAACGATGCGGCTGTTTATCATGGCGCCGACGCACTTGTTGCCGACTTCAGTGTGTACCGCGTAGGCGAAATCTATTGTGGTTGCTCCTCTCGGCAGTGCAATAGCCTTGCCTTTAGGCGTGAATACATATACTTCCGAGGTAAGAACATCGCTTTTCAGCATTTCCAGGAATTCTTCTGGGTCGCGTCCTTCTTGGTCGCCTTCCAGGGCCTGGCGCACCCACATAAGTTTTGCGTCCATGTTGCCAGTGTTCGGTGGAGCGTCGCTCGATTTATAGCGCCAGTGGGCCGCTATGCCATACTCGGCCAGGCGGTTCATTTCCTTGGTGCGTATCTGTATTTCCATGGGCGCTCCATAAGCCATTACTGTGGTGTGCAGCGATTGGTACATGTTGTTTTTGGGGTTGGCAATATAATCGTCAAACTGCCCTGGTATGGGAACCCACATGGAATGAACTATTCCCAGCACGCCGTAACAAGTCGGCAGGTCGTCCACGAGTATGCGGATAGCCAGCAGGTCGTAAAGTTCGTCGAAGGAGATTTTTCTCCGCTCCATTTTTTCATAAATGCTGTAATAATGCTTGGCGCGGCCTTTGATCTTGCAGGGTATTTTCTCGCTGGCAAGCCTTGCTTCCAGTGCGTCGATCCCTTTTTTTATGACTTCCTCCCGCTCTGGCATCTTTTTTTTGACCTTGCGGCGGATATCGTTGTATATTTCCGGCTTCGAGTATTTAAAAGAAAGGTCTTCCAAATCCCTCTTGATCTGGTATATGCCAAGGCGATGGGCGAGCGGGGCGAAAATTTCCATGGTCTCCATTGCGATGCGCTCCTGCTTGTCGCGGCGCAAAATTGAGAGGGTTCGCATGTTGTGCAGCCTGTCGGCCAGTTTTATCAAAACCACTCGGATATCGTGCGTCATGACCATGAACATATTACGCAGGTTTTCCGCCTGATAGCCCTCTAATGACATGAACGGGAGCCTGCTGAGTTTCGTAACACCACTCACCATAGTGACAATTTCCTCTCCAAATACGGCGGAGAGTTCTGGAGCAGTCGTTTCCGTGTCTTCAAGAATATCATGCAGCAGCGCGGCGCAGAGCGTGGCGCTGTCAATCTGCATCTCGGCCAGAATTGACGCGGCGTTGATGGTATGGACGATGTATGGCTCACCGGACGACCTTTTCTGGCTCGCGTGGGCCTTGCCGGCGAAGAGAAGCGCTTTGCCGAGCTGATTAATCTGGGACTCAGGCAGGTATGTATGAGCCTTCGACCATAGGTCCTGCCACGCGGTCTTTACTGACTCAGCCTTACATTCGTCCGGCAGCTGGTCGAAAAAAGAATCTCTGAGTTCGGCTAAATTTTCCCTATGCGTTGTCATTTGGCCAGCACGGTGTAGTCCAGCACGAATTGGACTCGCTCTTCGTTGCGCCAATGATCTATACGCGGATGATATATCCAGCCCGTTACGTCCGATGTATCTTTCAGGTCAGACGCGGCGTTGAAGGCCAGAATTTTTACGTTTCTTACTGCATCTACCAGTACGGAGCAATGTTTGCCGTCCTTGCCCAGAGGAACTATTTTGTCCGAGCCGTTTTTAGCGGCGTAGAAATACGGGCGCGGGTTGTCGTTGCCGAAAGGCCCAAGATCGCCCGCCGCTTTCCATTCCGAGAGGGTTATTTCCGCAGGCGACAAAGCTACGGCTTTGATGAGTTCTTCTTCTACCTCTATCTCGGACAGCAGCTCTTCCAGGCGATTTTCAACCTCCGGCCAGTGGTCGGACGAAACTGAAAAGCCAGCAGCGTACCTGTGCCCTCCCCATGCTTCAAGGTGATCGGATATGACGCTTAAAATGCCTACCGCGTCCCCTCCCGCCGGAACCCGTAGCGTTCCTCGTATTTTGTCTTTTATAGGGGCAGCCAGCACAACGGGACTTCTGCGGGCGCTGCAAATACGGCTGGCTACGCCGCTTAAAACACCAACCGGCCAGGTGTCGTCAAACATTACGTGGCGTCCGGCGCACTCAGCCTCGCAGACTTTGCTGGCGATGCGCTCCGAGATCTCTTGACGCTTTCTGTTCGATTTTATCAGGTCGTTGACGTTGGTGTGCAGTTCACCCACGCCCATAAGCGCCCTCACGGAAAGGTCGGCGCAGCCTATTCTGCCCGGTGCGTTTAAACATGGGATGACCTTCATAGATAAATGTTCTTCCGAAATAGCATGGGGCGCTATTCCAAGTTTTTCAAGCAGGGCAGCCAGCCCTCGCCTGGGATTACGTTTCATCAGTTCCATGCCTTTTTGCACAATCGCTCTGTTCAGCACGTTCAGGGGCATGCAGTCGGATATTGTGGCCAGCGCGACAATGTCTAATATGTAACTCAGCCATTGTCTTGAAACGACCTCTTCTTTCCAGGCCCAGCTCCACAGCACAGCCGTGGCGCAAAGTTTTCTGGCTGTGTCGTCTCCGTCCACGCACGGATTTACGACAGGGGGGAAGTACGTAAGCGCCTTGCTAACCGAATGATGGTCGAAAACAAACACGTCCAGCCCTTTTTGCTCCAGCGAACGCAGGAGTTCAAAATCGTTGGTCCCGCAGTCCACGACCACAAGCGTGTTGCAGCCGCCCTCCGTCAGGCGCTCCAGAATTGACGAATGAAGTCCGTACCCCTGCGTGTCACGGCGCGGTATGAAATAGCGCACTCCAGTAGCTTTGTGTCGGAAAATTTCCATGGCCAGCACGGTGGAGGCCACTCCGTCAACGTCGTAATCTCCGTAGACCACAACGTTGCCGAATGAATTTTTGGATCGCCATTTTTTAGCAGCCTCGTAGCTAGAAGCTCCGAGGCTCAAGTTGTTCATTAGTTCTTCAAACTGCGGTTTGAGCCATTCCCTCGCGCGTTCGATGTCCGGGAATTTGTTTTCGTGGCTCATTTCCAGTATGGCGGCGGTCAGCTCCGAACAAGCCAGCTTCTGCGCCAGGTTTCTGGCTGGTTCTCCTATTTCATAAAGTTTGAGATTTGAATTTAAACATGTAGGCAGCAAGGCGCGTTATCCCTTCTCCAAATTGTTAATTGCATTGGTTACACTTATACCGCCGCTTCTCCTAAGCCTGAAATACTTTAGCAAAAGCTCGGCGCAGGCGGCCTCCATAACGCCTCCGCGCACGCCGCATCTGTGATTAAGGCGAGCATCGCGCGGAATATTGTACAGCGACCCGGTTGCTCCGGCTTTCGGGTCTTTCGCGCCAAAAACAATATTTCTTATACGTGCGTTTACACATGCTCCAGCGCACATCACACATGGTTCCAGCGTTACGTATAAATCACATCCGCTTAAATTCCAGCTTCCGATCAGCCCGGCGGCGGCTCGAATCGCCTGCACTTCGGCATGGGAGGTGGGGTCGATTGTTTTTACGTTGGAACCCCTGCCGATAATTTCGCCGTCCTTCACCAAAACCGCGCCGACTGGTACATCGCCTCTCGCGAAAGCCTTCTCTGCCTCGGTGATGGCCTGCGGCATATAATTTTCATCACGGCTCATAGTATCCTCTTTGAACGCTTTTAATTACAACAGCGTTGCATCATATCCTACTCATTGTACAATATGTGCAGTATGCGTTGAGGGTAATTCACGAAAAGCAAAAATTTTGAGGGGGCATCTTTATTATGAATTGGGTCAGAGCTTCGGCGGAGACGGTCGTTTGCGAAGAAAAGGGCACGACTCTGCGTGATATAGTGCAGTGCATAATTGATGGAGCGGAAACACCCGACGCCGTTATGGAGCTTTTAGGCGTGACCGCTTCCGACAAGGGCGTGGATAAAATTCCCGAAATATTGGACGCATTTGTTCCGGTGGTCGGCGCGTGGAAAAGCGGTGGCTGTGGCGGAAGCTGTTCCGGCTGCGGAAAACACGGCTGAACGAACTGAAATTCTCCCCAGGCATAAGGCGGCGCTCTGCTGGTGAAGTTGGGCGCTTGCCTTAATTCCTCTTTTTAGGAGGGGTACCTTTCTCTGCACGTGGCTTCGCGTTTACCTTGTTCATGGCCCGCTCGGTGCCGAGCGAAAGCCATGCGTTTATTCCGTTCTCCACGTTTTTTAATACATCTGGCAAACCGTCCATCTCCTGGGTATTAAGATGGCCAAGCACCCAGCTTGCCAGACTTCCAGATGCGCTTTTGGCGTTACCTACTCCAATTCTAAGTCTGGGAACCTCAAGGGTTCCCAGACACGCAATCACCGACGCCAGGCCTTTTTGCCCCCCGGCGCTGCCTCCGGCGCGAAGCCTGAGCTGGCCGTAGGGCAGCGCGACGTCATCGCAAATTACCAGTACGTCCGCCGGTTCCATTTTATAAAAATCGAAGACATCCCGCACTGCCATGCCACTGAGGTTCATATAGGTAAGGGGCTTCAGCAGGACGCAGTCGCGATCCCGCCAAAACTCCCCTCTGAACTTAGACGATGGCTTGCCCAAAGAATGGTTTAACACCCAGTGGTCTATTGCAGCCCATCCCATGTTGTGGCGTGTATACACGTACTCCTGACCGGGGTTTCCCAGCCCAACGATAAGTTTCAGGCTACCTACTCTCCTTAGCCCTCGGTTTTGGCAGCTTTGCCTTTGGCCATTACCGCGACTTCTTTCACCTCGCCGGTACTGTCTTCGACAACTTTGGGAAGGGCGACGATAGCTACAACTTCGTCTGGATCGGCATGGACGGTCAAATCACCCAAGTCAAGGTTCTTTATGTAGACCATTTCGCCGAGGGACAGTTTGGAAATATCGACTTCGATAAACTGCGGTATGTTCGTCGGCAGTGTTTCGATCTCGATTTCATGCATATTTTCCAGAACGCCGCCGTCTTTAAGCCCGACGCATTTTTCTTTGCCATTGATGCGAACAGGCACATTGACGGTGATTTTGCGGTTCTTCAGCAGGCGCATAAAGTCAATATGCATAATATTTCCGTTCAACGGGTGGCGCTGCAGCTCGCGGATTATGCACATTTCCTCGCCGCCGGACGGCAGTGTAAGCATCAGGCGCATCGTTACCCAATGCGAAGACGCGAAAAGCTTATCCATCTGCGTTGTTTTAACCTTGCCGATGACCGGCTCCGACAATTCCGGGCCGTAGAATACGCAGGGTGTGAATCCTTCCGCGCGTAACTTGCTCACCGCTCCTTTGCCGCTTTTTGCTCTGGGCTCCATCACTATTGTTACTAGCTCAGACATTACAACAACTCCTTACCAATGTTATATATTTTTAAGCCAATGGCCTAAAGAACAGTTTTGGTGCACGGTCGCGTCGACCAGCTCTATTTTTCAAATAGACTACTGACCGAGCGGTCGCTGTGTACCCTCAGAATGGCCTCCGCGAAAAGCGGGGCTATCGACAATTGAACCAGGCGGTCGGATCGTTTATTTTCAGGCAATGGAATAGTATCGGAAAGAACGACTTTGTCAAGTTCGGAGTTGTCTATCCTCTTCATCGCCGGGCCAGAAAGGACGGCATGTGTCGCGCAGGCGAAAACGGCTTTGCATCCGCGCTGCTTTAAACCAACGGCGGCGTTGCATATCGTACCGGCCGTGTCTATGATGTCGTCCACAAGGATAGCGATCTTTCCGTTGACCTCTCCTATAATGTCCATTACCTCGCAAAAATTCGCAACTTCGTATGACCGCCGCTTATCCACGATGGCAAGATCGGCCTTCAGCATGACGGCAAAATGCCTAGCGCGAACCACGCCTCCTACGTCCGGCGCAACAACTATGACTTCGCCTTTTTTAAGCTCTGCTTCGAGAGTTTCCCTGAAATACGAAGCCAAAAGGGGCATGCCGGTAAGGTGGTCTACCGGAATATCGAAAAAGCCTTGAATTTGTCCGGCGTGAAGGTCTGTCGATATCACGCGGTTTGCCCCGCTGTTGGTTATCAGGTTTGCCACCAGTTTTGCCGTTATTGGGTCTCTGGGTTTAGTTTTACGATCCTGCCGTGCGTAGCCGAAATACGGCGTAACCACATTGACCCGGCTGGCCGATGCTCTTTTAAACGCATCCACCATTATTAACAGCTCCATGAGGTTGTCGTTGGCGGGAAAACAAGTTGGCTGCACAACGAAAACATCAGAGCCACGGACGCTTTCATCTACGGAAAGGCCCATTTCTCCATCCGAAAAACGATAATGCCGAATTGACGAAAGCTTGATCCCCAGTTCGCTGCATATGCGCTTAGCGAAATCGGGATGCGCCGTACCAGAGAAAACTTTGAGATCTTTTACGCCAGACACGAGTTCAGCCCTCCAGTGTAACTTTCTGTTGCTTTTCCGCCTGTTTTTTATTTTTAAGTGCCCAGCCCTCTAGATTTTTCTGGCGCGCTCTTCCTACCGCAAGAGCGCCGGGCGGAACGTCTGTCGTAATGGTAGAGCCGGCGGCTGTCACTGAGTCATCCCCCAATGTGACAGGCGCTACCATCATTGTGTCACTGCCCACGAAACAGCGATTCCCTATCTTAGTCTGATGTTTGTTGGCTCCATCGTAGTTGCACGTGACACTACCGGCTCCTATATTAACATCTTCTCCTAAAAAAGCGTCCCCCATATACGAAAGATGCGGTACTTTGCTGCCGATTCCGACGGTTGTTTTTTTAATTTCCACAAATTTGCCAGCAAAAGAACGCTCTTTCAAAACGGAATTCTCGCGGATGTAGGCGAAAGGGCCGGCTTTAGCGTAGTCGCCGAACTGGCTGTCTTCCACTATGACATTCGAGATCAGGTTGACCTCTCTTCCAAGGACGGCGTTTCGCAAAATGCAGTAAGGCCCGATGATACAACCCTCTCCAATAAATGAATTTCCCCAGATTTGAGCGCCCGGCATAAGAGATACGCCGGACTCCAATTTAACGTCCGGGCCAATCCATACCGCATGAGGATCCATGACGGTAACGTTTTTTTCCATCCACTGCAGGATGATTGCGTCGCGCATCCGCACGGCGGCTCCGGCCAAATCTGTCCGGTTAAGAATGAGCGGAGCTTCGCGGTCGTCCAGCGCAACTGTCTGCGTTTTCAGCCTGGCAGTGGTCAGTGAGCTGGCTAAATCGGAAAGATCGAGTGAATCTCCGCCTCTTTCCGCAAGCTTGGTCGATGCGACTGCCAGCGCATGTGGTTTGTTTCCCAGAAAAGAACAATCCGCGCCTGAGTCGATGTGCCCGCGCATAAAAGCGCGCACGGTTTCGGCGCGTAGGAAAGGCATAACGCCTTCGATGATAAGCATGTTTAAAAAACGCTCCCGCCATTCGTTATATTTGGGCGAGGAGTGCGTTATCTGGGTGACAGATGGGAAGGCTTTCAGATATTCGCGCAGGGAGGCGTCTTCCTGCTCAAGCACTACCGAAACGCCATTTAGTCCACATTCAAGAATGGTTTTCAGAAGGTAGCCAATCGCGGGTTTGTCAAGGATTGGCCAAAGGGCCTTAAAATCGCCAGCTGCTATAATCATTGCCCCAAATTCCGTTTTTTCCACTTTATAAATTCACTCCTGAAAGCCTTGCTCCAAGACAGGAGCATCGCTTTTTAGCGTTTTAGTGCGCCTGAAGTCAGACACAGGCGCGTATATTTTCCCTTACATTGTCTTACATTTTGCCGAAGTAATCAATATTACGATAGCTGAAAATACGCACCGCCATTTTTGCTGCTGTATTAAGGAACCGCAAATGTAACCGACAGAGAAGGAGCAGTATCCATGATAGGCTATGCAACGTCGAATTTGTTCAAATGCCAGAAGGTTCTTGCTGATAGTGCCTATACAGGAGAAAACTTCGCAAGCAGAGTGAAGTGTTTGATTGGAGCAAGTGTAGAAGTAATCAAGCGTAGCGAACTGCACAAGTTTGTTGTATTGCCCAAACGCTGGATTGTTGAGCGTTCTTTTGGCTGGCTCGAGGATTATCGCTTGCTATGGAAAAATTGTGAACGAAAGCTACATAGCACACTGCAAGCTGTCAAAATGGCTTTTATTTCTTTG
>Ga0123352_10016275_pt1 | contig 11842 bp, 10 predicted proteins | sample TergutLab28metaG_FD_89700 | JGI IMG/M metagenome (GOLD analysis project Ga0123352, IMG submission 89700) | Labiotermes labralis P1 segment gut microbial communities from Petit-Saut dam, French Guiana - Lab288 P1 | ecosystem: Host-associated > Arthropoda: Insects > Digestive system > Gut ...
ATTTACACACAAAACAAAATATTGATAAAATTTAACAACAAACTATCAAAACTGGCAGAAATAAATAAAGGAGTACGCCAAGGTTGCCCTCTTTCACCTACACTGTTTAATATACATTTAGACGAAATAATAACTAAATGGCAAAACCCAGACATAACCGGAATTAAACTCTCAAAAAACCAGCAACTGTCAACGCTGCTATTTGCAGACGATCAAGTCATAATAGCAAACACAGATGATAATTTACAGAAAGCTGCATATAAATTAAATCAAATAATAAACGAATACGGTTTAACTATATCAGTACAGGAAACAAAATCGATGGCATTTAAAGGATGAGATCCAGTAAGAACTAAAATTGTAATAGATAAAAAATTATAGAACAAGTAAATTCGTTTAACTATTTAGGAAATATGATATCTTATGAAAAATAAATGGACATTGATAACAAACTGCATAACTATTTGAAAATTACAGGTATTATAAATAATGTGTTCAGACCACAAAAAACTCTTAAGAAAACAAGAATAAAACTATATAATACACTAGCCCTCTTGTTATACGGCAGTGAAACATGGACTATTAAAGCAAGGGATGCCAGGAGAATAACAGCAGCTGAGATGAACTATATGAGAAGAACAGCAGGATACACTTGGGCAGATTACAAAACAAATACACACATTGCAAAATAATTAGAAATAACACTGGTTCTAGATAAACTACTGGAATACAAGAGGAACTGGATACAACATGTAAACAGAATGCCTCGGGACAGACTACCCAGGATAATGAAACACTATTCCCCAATTGGCAGAAGGAATCGTGGCAGACCTCTAAAGAGACTTCTAGATACGTGAGACCGGAACGGGTCAACAAGTGGCCTAACTCCATGACAGACGTATGATGATGATGATGATGATGACCATAACCTGTATTTAAATTAATATAAATACATTTTATTCTTTGTGACATGTAAGGTTAAGTTTTGTATTTTTACTTGCTTTAAGCCAGTTCACCAACTTGGCAAGTGTACTGTCAAGGCATTTTGGTCTCTTTAAAGATGCGATATTATATGATACCAGTACCCAGTACCATAACCTAAAGATGGTTAGTATGGAAGAGGGCCTACTAGATATAGGCATGATCGGAGATATCAGGCTATTAAAACAAAAAATAGTTCGAACCCTAACCTAAAGATGGTCATTATGGAACAGGGCCTACTAGATACGGGCATGATTGGATATATCAGGCTGTTAAAAAAATTGCTCGAACCCTAACCTTAACATGGTTAGCATGGAACAGAGCCTACCTGATGGCGGAGATGGACGAAATGAGGCGGGGACCACGGGAGTAACGTCACGTGGAGCGAGGAAGACGGCACTGAGACCACGTCATATCTCGACCGCACGTATTAAACAGCATCTTACTCCGAAGTAGGCCGATGTCCTTCAAGAACTCAATCGCCACTGATTCTTCACTGAAGAGGTACATCAGAAAATATTTGTTCGGGCCACCGTCATCGCGCAGCATCCGACGCCCGTATGAGAACCTCGGCAAGTAGTTTTTCCTTCTAAAGCATTCTTCGTACCCCGTGAATATTTGCAGAGGATGTTCCACCATTTTAGTGCTTGAAAACCCCGAAAAAGTACTACTCTACTGAAGTACACAGCTCGGCTGCTGAAGAAGGGCTAATGGATATGAGTACGTTGCGTGTAGCCACAGATTACTACTTGTAGCATTGTGGGTGTATAATGGAAAATACGGAGGGAAAACCCGAAGCAAGGAAACGAAACGGAACCACAACAGCGACACACGCATTGAGGATCGAAAGATTGGAGACACGATTGTGCAGTGTACCCGGAATGGTTTATGTACAACTGGGGAAACTCAACAGCAAAACCGAGAATTATCAGCAGAATAATAAGGAGCATTAACTGGAGCCTGTTTGTGTAAATATTTAGGAAGTCAAATATTCCTGCACCTGCCGGCGTATCCGCACCCTTCACATTACAATTTGCTGTGGGGGATGGAATAATTTAAAGCCCACTCAGGCATACACAAAATATATTTTTTAAATGCCGAATACTAAGCCTCGCAAATAGTACACTTTACGAACTATCCTGCAACCAAGTTATTCAATAACATTCCCGCGAACACAAAAGTTTAAATCACGATACACAGGAGTTTTTAAGGCACTGTTTTAGAAGTGCCTATATGTGTACGAGAAATTGCTTTCATTAAATATCCGAAAAAAAGAAACCCTTGCATACTAAAAATTGAGTCACGTGAAAAAATACCTCAAAATTGTTCAAGACCAACGTAAAACTACGTATTTGTATTTAAGTAAAGTGTTACGTTAGGCCCTAACATGTTCTACGTTCTTCGCTTACTCCTATTAAGGATGCAAGGAACGCGAATAAATTAAATTTTATTAATTACACCGACCACAATGAAAAGCCATCATTTTGCATTTCTTGAAAATACACTTTGCTGCTCACCATTTAACAGGAAATTACATTACCATCCAATACTAAAACCACGAACTGTGTAAACAGCGCGCACTATAAAAATACATTTTAATACATGTTTTCGTACACTACGTCCTGCACCCAGATTATTTATACGACTTATACAGATTGGAAACTCCGTGGAAACGTAACATTTCAGCGCCCCATGGGGCTGCGACGTCCATAGATAACCGGCGTGGCTCCGCGGCATGCTCCTGGTGGCAGTTATTCGAACTATGTAGTACGACATTGGTAGAGCGGCTTCACACCATACCAAGACCACACCTCCCCGCGCCAACATTCGTAACGGCACTAAAAAATGAAACTTCAAAATTATTGCAAAACAACTACATATTTCATGAAGCCATGACCCCATTGCGGCGTCACCTGAAATTTAGGACAGACAACTCAGGCAAAAATAACAAAATATGGAGTGCTGTTGAGAATGGTGTGTGGGGCGTTATCGGGTTATATCTGCAACATAGAGATGTTCTCAGCTGAGGTAAAGAAGTTGGTGGACACAGTGGTTTCACCTTTAGACAGAAATATAGGTCAAAATCATCACATCTGTCAAGACAAATTTTATAACATTGACAGATTAGCTCAAATATTGCTAGTAGTGCAAAGTAGGATTTGGACTCGTTGAACCGCATTTTATTTTCTCCGGCCCAGTTTTCTATTTTTGCTAGATCGGAGTTTGCGTATACTTCCGCTTCAAATAGCGTTTTCCCATGGGTGAGGATTGCAAAATCGTCTCCGAAAGCTATTATTATGGTGTGGCTGGAAAATTCTAGGTTTAAGAGGGTGTTGTACAGCACGTTTCAAAATCCCGGACCACAACATGAACATTGAGGGCATAGCATCGATACTTTCCTTTCCACAGTATGCGTATTAGCATGAAAAATCGCCACTCTATTGCTAAAGTAGCTCCTGGTCAAATTGTACAAATTTCTGGGGCAGAGGAGGTCTCGTAAGTTGCGTAGCATACTGGGCCACCACGCCGCGTCGAAAGCCCCCTTGACGTCCAGGCTGATCATTATCACTAAGTTCTTTTGTTGTAATTGAGCCCGCGCAAATTCTTTAGCTGCCAGTGTAGCGTCAACTGTGCCTTTCTGTGGGAGAAAACCATACTGATTTTTATTGAGTAGGCTGTTGGAGTATAGATGGTGGTTGATTCTGTCTATTAGAAGCTTTTCGAGTACTTTGCCACCTACGTTTAGTAGGCTAATAAGGCGGTATTTGCTTGCTTCACTGCTCCCTTCCTTCCCCGGTTTCACGATAGGTAGTAATATGGATCGTTTCCATTGTTCTGAGAAAAGTTCTTTCCTTAAACAGTCGTTGTATATCTGCGTGAACAGGATTGGGAAGCTGCTAAATGTGTGCAGAAGTACCTCGCTGTTCAGTGCATCTTCTCCGGGTGCTTTACGAGGGTCAAACTTTTCTAATACTGCCTGTAATTCCTGCTCCGTGAATATGTCGTCGTCCGGTGTGTGCATTGGTACCGTCACTTGCTGCCTGGTTTGTTTATGATGTGTTCTGTCGCTGTACTAGCTGTCTTCAGAGAGGAAATATTCCATCAGTTGATTTACCGTGCTCTGGAAGTCTGTTGTGTAGTTGTTGTTTCCGGCTTTGAGAGTAGATAAGGTCGGCTTGCTACGTAATTTCCCGGCCGCGTATCTGTACACCGCGTTCCACAGATTGGTGCTCTCTATGCTAGAGCAAAAATCTTTCCAAGATTTTAGTTTCTGTTCACGAAGTTTAGCCTGATACAGCCTATAACATTCTAGGTACATCGTTCTTCTCTCATGTCGGAAGTTATCATCATTCTTCGTCCTTTGATATCTGCGCCTCAAAGCAAGCGCTTTCTTGCGGAGTAACGTGAAGTCACTAGTCCACCAGGGTACACTTCGTTCTTTGGTTGTGCGTTTGCCGGGTCTTAATACCTGAAATGTCGCTTTACAGGCTGCTGTTATGGCCGAAGTGATCTTCCGAATAACTGCTTCTATGTCAGCGTAGTGTCTGACCTTTTAGCTGAGGACGCTGTCGCTCGTAGTCGAGTCGTTTGTGTTTCTCGGGAAGTTGAAATTCTCTAACAGATTTTTCGTCAGTTTATTGACAAAGGTTCCCCATTTATCTGCTTTTGTGAGGTAGCGTTTCCCTGGGTGACATGCTACAATTCCGTTGATTCTATTTCGAAAAATACGACCTTGTGGTCGCCACAACTCTCTTCCTCGCCACACGTCCATCCCCCTGTTTTCTGATCTAGGATGTTGTTACTCAGTGTGAGATCAATCCAGCTTCGCCCTCTATTAGTTTCGAACGTAGGGATGTCAGACGCCTCGTTTGTTATCAGGAGATCCCTAGTTGTTATGAATTTCTCCAGCGCTCTTCCCCTGGCGTTTGTGCACGTATCGGACCACAATTTATTTCTAGCGTTGCTGTCGATTGCGAGTATCATACCCTCCCCTTTTGTTAGTTGTAAAATGTCCTCAATTGTTTGTAAATTTCTTTCTATGTCCTGGTCAATGGGAAGGTATAGGCTGGCTCAATAGAACGTGAGGCTCTCGTATCTGAATTCGGTTAGTATTATGTCCTCGTGCGAGACCTGGGCGATTGCGTCCACTTGGTTGTTGTTAACTATTATGGCTGCTGTCTTCCTGTTGCTACCATGGGCAAAGCTTCATTAGCTTTTGGGGAACCCTACCACCTTGTTGAGGATTGTGTACGGTTCCTGCACAAAGGCGATGTCTATGTTGTATTGTAATATAATTTAATTGCAAGCATTTTATGTTGGTTTTCTGCCTTGACTGGTTAGTTCTACTCCGTAGTCCGTGCTCTGTTTTTCAATAGGACGCCATTTTTAGTAATCGGTGTTTAGTCGGTACTTAGCTAATACTCTTTGCAAGCTGGGGCAGTTTTTATCCAAAGTTGAGTGGTTCTCACTTACTTTATCCGCCTTACTGTACCTATTATACGTCATACATTTGAAGCATTTGTACTGTCCCGCCTGAGATCTGCACTCCTTTAGCTTGTGACCCCTGGCACACAGGGGGTATGTTTCCTCGCCCCTACAGTCTTGGTGTCTGTGGTTGAACCTGCTGCACTTAAAACATCTCTTCGCTACAAGGTAGTCGTCTACATTGCAAATAAGCCATTGCATTTTCAGGTTTTTTGTGTGTAAAAGTTTCTTTCTAGAGTCTGAGCCGACTTCGACGACCATTTTAACAAGTCCCCGTTTGGTCCTGAACTTAAATCGGGGATTGATATCCCCCAATACCAAGCCTAGTTCTGGGTTTTAAGCCAGTACAGTTTCCTGCAGATTCTCAATTGTGACGTCTTGAGGAATATTGTGTATGATCATCCTAGGTTTCCTTAGTTTTGGGATGGTAACTTCCAGATCTTCCCCGCATTTATCTCTGATTGAGGAGCTGAATAGTGCTATTTCTGCTGGGGTTCCTGCTTCAATGAGGACTCGACCGTCCTTCAATGACTGAATGGATTTAACGCCAATTTTCATAGCCGTAGGATTTACGATTGTCTTTAAGGCGTGTTTAATCACCTATGTCGAAAGGTTAAGTTTTGAGTTCACTAGTAGCTTGTATTGTTTATTGACACTTGAATTGACCACCTCGGAGTATAGTTTCTTTGGTCCGCCGATACATGGCAGTTGATGTTGCATGCCAGTGGTTGGAGGTTGACCTATACCGCCCCTAGATGGGAGTGCGCGCCCCGTGAAGTTAGCGACCCTACTGTCTCTTAGCTCCGCCTTCGCTTTCGTTAGCTCGCCCGCAAGTTGGTTAATCTTTGAAGTTTGTTCCTCTCCATTGTTTTTCAGATTAACAAAAATTTTTCTAAGAATACTTACAGAATCCAATATGTCCTGCTTGAGGTCTTTCCTCAGGTTGCCGCTCTTCTCTGTAATATCAAGTGAAGTCTTGAGAGCACTCTCTGTGACTTGTCGTCAGCCATCTTGTGTGTGTGTGTGTGTATGAGCGCGCGCGCAGGCTAAAATGTTCTCTTTTTAAATGTATGCAACTTTTACTGTTAGTGGCCATGCTACATTTAAAACACCCAAACATTCACCTTAATGCATATGAAAAATTAATATTCTATGTTTCATTTCAATGAAAGCAAGGGAAGTAATGTGACTGTTTCCAGCATTGCCATTAACCCACTGTTGCCTTTGTATAGCATTCGCTGCATACCATACTCTCTTCTCATAAATTTCACCACACAGTGCACTTAGGGTCAGCTTAAAACATTTCTGGGACCAACATTAAAACCAATTCATTGGGGTCTACCAACACACAGTCCTGAACAGATAGTAGAGATGAAGTAATATATCAATGTACACACAAAACATGTTTGACATAAAAGCTAAAATACAAGCAGCCCTTTTGGGCCCCATACAAAAGCACAAATTTAAAGTCTTACACTGGCCCCAACTATCATTAGTCAAGAAATGCATTATGAAGACACATTCTTAAGTTCAACACTACAGATGATGGTAAGTGAACTCTTTCAGAAAAATCACTTGTCACTCTAGTCACATTTTTTCTGTAAATTTTCAGGTGTTCACTGCTCACATATTTGTCTTCTGGGTTATTAGACCATGTAAGATGAAACGTATGTTCGGATGATTCAGAGGAACTTGCTGCTTCCATCTTCAGGGTGACTTAAATTTAGTTCAGGCAGATTATCAAGTGACTGAGGGACCATATTACACAGGAATGTTGCATAGATTGTCGACAATCAGAGCTACAAAAAGGGAAGAAGTAATTGATTGTTTACTGAGCCAGTAGGTGTTGAGAGTTTGAAAGGAGAAAAATGGCCTTTATTAGGTCCTACAACTGTGAGCATTTTGAAGGTTTTGTGATGTGACATGTATAAGGTTTGAGTGTGGACTGCAGCAGTTGGAAGGTGCCAGGAGGAGTGTGTTACACCGCGTGTGATTTCAGGCTTCCACTGTGGTATAAATGGGATCTTTGCTGCATGACATCCCAGAAGAGTGAAGATCTGGTGTTAAGTATCGGTATTAAAATATGGTAGTGCTGTCTCACGAAGGGGAGACCAGTGAATTCTTGGAGAATATTTTCTGATTCCTCTCCTTAGGTGCTTAGCTTTGGCAGCGCAGAGGTTAACAGTTTCACTTCATGTACATCACACTTCTTTGACAGTTCACACCATCTTTTCTGTAGCTTTCATGCATGGCTGTCACATCACATCACAGATCATGTGATGTGTAGCAATGCATATAATGACCCACTATACACTATTTTTTAAATTTCTGCCTGTTGCTGTACCCTTAACTTGGTGAAAAACTTTTTCATATCTGTGTTTTCCATCCTTTAAAATGTAATGTGTGAAATATAACGGAGTCTTACCTTTTTAATTTCACTGCAAAAAAAAAGCAGGTGTTTATCATACAGAACTGTCATTCTGTGAAAATCTAACGGAGAACAGAAAATATTTTGTGTTATTTATGAGTACTGTAAGTACATTTATTTTAAATTCTGGAAAAGGGGTATGGAGCACCAAAGAACTAAACAGACAGTTCACATTTACCATTCTGAAATAAGGAAAAAATGTGCATAATATAACCTGAACTAAAATATACCGAGACAATTACTTGTGCTGTTTTTAAACACTGGCAATGTCAGAAACTTCTATGTCACAAACACCTGAATATTTTTTAAAATCTGTACAATTGTGTTCTTTGACACCTGTAATTCACATATCAGGACTCCGTCACACTTCAGAATTTTTTCTTAACAGCTGTTAAGATTTAAGAAGCCATTTGTTGATTTAATGGGTTTTCTGGAGATCGCATCCACTCCTTCCGCAAAATCTGCTTCAACTGAGACATTCTTAAAGTTGGGTTTTCTGATTTGATTCGAGCCATATTTGCTTCTTCGTATGCTGTAAATGCAGCTTTCATCCTTCTCTCTGGATGCCTGTCAACCTCTGGCTCCTTCATGCTACAAACATATGGGACAGACCAAATAAATACATATCCAAACCAGGGAAGGTCAAAATGACATGGTAATATTATTGAGCAAGTTACCTGAGCACTGCTATGGCCTCTTCCACAGATCGTGCCTGTAAACCTTCTGTTTGCAACCTGTTGATGTTTTCCTCGAGTGGTTTCTCAATGTGAGTCACAGGTTCTTTTGTCTTTGTAGTTGCAATTCTTCGTTTTTCTGTCTCTGCCTGAAAACCCAGTAACATTCAGCATTCAATATGCTGTTTATTACATGTGTGCTTCATCCACATGTCATGTGGCCAAACATTGTATGTGAAGACAAAATTCAAACTGAGGTTCCCGCATTATTGGTAGTTGCATTAAAAACACACCTCCTGTAAAAATGTTGTGTCCACAAAAAATATCTTTTACCTACATTTGCATAAAAACATCACATGCTTACACACTGGTCTACTAAGGATTTGAACAGTTTCTTCTGTCTCCTTTACAAATGCTTATCATTGGCTCATGACAAATTGCTGTTTCATGAGTGAAATGCAAAACAATAGTGGAAAGAAGAGCACATCTAGATGAAAGTTATCTGTCCAATAATACCCATTACATTAAGAGTATATCTACATCTTCAACTTTCTGTTTTTCAGTATACTTACAGTTTAAATTTGTATGTATATACTAAACTAAAATAAAAATTGAGAGACTGAATTTTCAGGGGTTGACACTGGAACTTGGAAAGAACAAGAAGAGATTACATTCTTCTAGGATGTGACATCATTTTGTCCAGAAGGACTCTGTGGATGTTCCACAGGAAAGTACTACTATCTTTCATGAGAAATGGTAAATACCTACCAAACTGTGCAACACCATAATTCAGAAAATATAAATAATCATAGTCAAAGTGAGAGAATCTAAGGTTTCAAGTAGGAAGAGAATAACTTGGTAGAACATGAACAGAGAAATACTTGTATACAACAGCAACTTCAAGTAGGAAACGGATGGGAAAACCATACAGGCATAATGGGTGAAGGCAAATGGCTGAAGATAATATGTAACAAGTTACAAAATGTCAACAGGATAAAATACTACTGGTGCATTTACTCTGTTATTGTCCCTGTTATCCTCGTTGCTGCTGTTATTTATGCATACTTTCTATCACTGCTTTCTTTTGTTTTTCTAATGGGATGTTACATCATGTTTACATAGTCCACTGTTCCTATGGCCTCTTTGGCTGTGTCTTGCCATCCTCAAGCATGAATGTTGAGCTATCATATTTATTGTATCTCATGCACAGCCACTGTGTTTCTCATGCTGTAAAGGACACAACATCCTATTTCCTGTACTTGTATCATATAATATGTCATGTTCAAAGCATCTGTCTTTTCTTAGGCCCCATTTTATACCACAGAAAGATCAAATTCTGTCTTCAATATAACAGCCATCGCAAACATGTGAACTGGTCTTCATTTGAAGTGCCCGTTATTTTTATCTGATTTTAACCAAAACTGGAGTATGTCAACAAACTTGAATAAAAATTCTGAATATGAAGTTTCATGAAAATCCAAAATGTGGTACTAATGCTGTTCAGTAGAGACAGACAGACATAACATGGCTAGTAGTTGCTATTTGGTCACCATGGCATGGCGCGTCCTCATGGTGCGGGTAGAGGAACGGCCTCCAATAAGGAAGGTAGCTGCAAATAAATTGAATAAGCAGTCGCGGAAAGCCGAAGAGGGGTGGTCCTCCAGCTTGGGGGTTGGGCGAGGTGATAACAACCCTTCCCTGTAAAATACTTATGTTAAGAAACAGTCACAGGCGGGATGCTTGCTCTGGAGACAAAACAATCCGGAGGTAAACTACTCCCCTACTCAGATCTCTGGGGTGTAGTGTTTCCAGTGAAAGCATCGTGCAGCAGGCAAAGAGGGATGAAAATAGGGACTTGGAATGTTACGAGTCTGTATAGGGCAGGGTCACTTAAGGCAGCAGCAAGGGAATTAGTGAGGTATAAATTAGATGTAGTGGGTGTACAGGAGGTCAGGTGGGACAAAGGGGGCACATAAGAGCAGGGGATTATGATTTTTTCTATGGGAAAGGAAATGAAAATCATCAATTGGGAACGGGTTTTTTTGTACACCGTAGAATAATATCAGCAGTGAAGAGAGTAGAGTTTGTTAGCAATAAGTTGTCATATATAGTGCTGAGAGGCCACTGGTGTAATATCATTGTTGTAAATGTGCATGCACCAAGTGCGGAAAAAAGTGATGAGGCAAAAGAGAGTTTTTATGAGGAATTAGAGCACGTGTTCGATTACTTCCGAAAATATCATATGAAAATGTTACTAGGAGACTTTAATGCAAAAGTGGGGAGAGAGAATATTTTCAAGCCAACAATTGGACAGGAGAGTCTCGATCAGGATAGTAATGATAATGGGGTCAGACTAGTTAACTTCGCCACATCACAAAATATGGTGGTTAAGAGCACGATGTTCCCTCACCGGAACATTCATAAATACACCTGGACCTCCCCTGATGGTAAGACTCACAACCAGATTGACCATTATTGATAGATACGAGATGGCATTCAAGTGTACTGGATGTGCGAAGTTTTAGGGGAGCTGATTGTGATACAGATCACTATCTGGTGATTGCAAAGGTTACGGAAAAATTAGCAGTGGGTAAACAGGCCGCACAGAGGTTTGATAGGCAAAGATTTAACTTGAGGAAGCCAAATAGGCCAGAGGTTAGGGAACAGTATCAGATTGAGATTACAAACAGGTCTGCAGCTTTGGAGAACTCGGACGATGACGAGGACGTAAATAGGACTTGGGAAAACATTAAAGAGAATATCCAAACCTCAGTGAAAGAGAGTCTGGGTTTGGATGAATTTAAGCAGAATAAACTCTGGTTTGATGAAGAATGTTTAGGTTTTTTGGATCAAAGGAATTGGGCTAAAATTCAGTGGATACAGGATCCAAGCCAAAGCAATGTAGATAATCTGAACAAGGTAAGGCGTGAAGTTGGCAGGCATTTCAGGAACAAAAAGAACGTATATCTGAGAGCTAAAATCGAGGAACTTGAAACTAACAATGAGATCCAAAACATTAGGGACTTGTATATGGGCATCAGTGACTTTAAGAAGGGGTACCAGCCTAGATGTAATATAGTAAAGGATTAGAAAGGTGACTTTGTTGCAGACTCCCACGATATTGTGGCTAGGTGGAGGAACTATTTCTCCAAGCTATTCAACGTGCATGGGGTTAAGGATGTTGGGCAGGCAGAAATACACACAGCAGAACCACTAGTACCTGAGCCAAGTGCCTCTGAGTTTGAGCTGGCTATCGACAAGCTAAAAAGTCACA
>Ga0123352_10016277_pt1 | contig 11841 bp, 8 predicted proteins | sample TergutLab28metaG_FD_89700 | JGI IMG/M metagenome (GOLD analysis project Ga0123352, IMG submission 89700) | Labiotermes labralis P1 segment gut microbial communities from Petit-Saut dam, French Guiana - Lab288 P1 | ecosystem: Host-associated > Arthropoda: Insects > Digestive system > Gut ...
GAGGATGATCTTAGGATCGAAACATGTCGGAGCGATTTTAAGTGTTTTAATGTGAGATTTTATGTAAGTGCATTTGTTGGTTGCTAATTAAGATAATAGTTTATTTGTTGATATCGATTCTTTTCTTATGTTCTTTTTTCTGCTGTCTAATAAGCCTTAGTTTCGGTCGTTGCTTGCTTCCAATCTAGCCGCTAACCACCACTCTACTGTCCAAACTACCCAAAATTTGAGTCTTCTCTGTACTTCTACCCCGTCACTCTCCAGGGCGACACCTCAAACACCTTTCCCTAACGCGATTGTTCGCACAACGAAAAGGTTTTCTTCTTCTTTGGCTGAGCAGTTTAAGAGTCTCAGAAGTTAAGCTTAAGTTGCTGTGCAAAGAAACGCCCACAGTTTAGCCGGAAGTCGCAAATTTCTTTACCGAAATAAAACCATAAATTTGTTAAAACAAATGCCAAACTGAATTTCCAAACATCGGGTCCTCGGAATTAGTATTGAAGCTGTCACTTCTGGCGAGAGAGGGTTAAATGTGAGGGCGTTGGGGGACTGCAATGTGTTCATACAGTGGGTGGTCCGACAGACTCTGCTAGCTTTCGGCTACAACGTGTTACATCTTATTTTATGGTGTGTAACCTGTCGAACTTTTTTTTATTGGAATTGACTAGTTTACTCAATTAATACACCAACCAATGTGCTTGTATAAAAGTTACACATTAAAACACTAAAACTTCTCCGACATGTTTCGGTCGTAAGACCGTTATCAGGGAGCTATATTTTCCTTGCTAAAGTCACATTAAAAATTGTCACTGATTAACTTCGTTGTACTAATAGTGTGTTGTAGTAGCATGCCGTGTTGTGTAAGGTTATGTTGCGAAGAGTGCCCTGCTACGGATGTGCATTCTGGCCCAGGTTTCTGGACCGGAAATGGAAATATTCCTATTTGATAGCAAATATTTTATGACGTCAAAGAGCAAACTCTTCAGATCCGTAATTATTAGGTTTTGTATGAAGAGCTGTTGAATTGAAATAGCCGTTTTGTCACTGAGACGCTGATTGTCTGATAAAATTAACTCATTTTAACTGGTACAAAACAGTCGATTTCTTACATGAGTGCAAATAAAGAACTTCGTGTCACAGCTTGTGACAAATTGAACTGCTGATGGCAAAGCGTTCGGCCAATAGCAAAAGTTACGCGGGGTTTATACAACCTCCGTACGTTCCTGGTGTTAACATGGGTGATTTTCTCTTTCAACTTCTATGTACGGACGTGGGAAAAAAAAGGATCTAGTGGCCTTAGCACCAGACCATTGATCCCCTGCGTGGGCTCACAGCTTTCGAGCGTGCAGCTCGAACTGGGTGTACGTTAGGCCAGCAAACAGTTCTGGATGCAGCATAGAAGCAAGGAAATTAATTATGTAAATTCTCTTGTGATTTAAATTGTTCCCACGGCCGGTAAGACACCAGAATGGAGACACTGAAATGTCTTTGCGAGGTTCGAGATTTTTACAGATGGGGTCCTTCTGGAATGTGACCTCGTATATTTTGGTACATAGGGGCCAACACTTTATAGAAACTGTCAGGATGTTCAATGTACAAAGTTTTGCGTGTGGTAATTTATCTGCTGGTATTTTTCTTCTAATAAATACTGAGTTATAATAAATTTAACGGGTTTTTAAACATTCATGGGTCCGTTCATCGCTAATATATACGCAGAGTACAACCAACAAGATGCAGCATTTCTCAATTTATTTATTTCTGAGACGCTCTACATATTTCAGACGGTTTTTCCGCCTGTCATCAGGAGCTCAAAACTGCACATACAGCGTCAGGTATTGGTCTGACAAACACCTGCCGCTGTATGTGCAGTTTGAGTTCCTGTGATGGACGGAAAACCCGTCTGAAATAGGTAGAGCGTCTTACAGAAATAAATGAGCTGAAAAACGTCGCATCTTGTTGGTTGTAAGCTGCGAAAATTAACGGTCTGATGTTAGTCCCATTTCTTGTGCTTGTCTTTTGTATAATAGACTGAATGCAGTACTGAAGGTTATTTATTGTATTGGAAAAAAACACGCTCGGACAGTACATTATACAAAACGATTGGGTTATCTAAATGTGGACTTATTTGTGAAGCTGTTTTCATCTATTAAATCTAAATGTTAGTTTTAATAAGCCCTGCCGGATCGACATACTATAATATGATAGGGTCGTACACCTATTATAAAACTTACTGAATTTTTCGCTAATTCGTATGTTTTTGGCAATAGTATTTTATTTTCCGGTGTTTACGTATGGTCAGCATAATGGGAAGGTGACCATTAATGATAAGCACAGAGGAAGGACAATTATGTCTTCTGAAAGTAGTGCGTCACCAAACGCCCGCAGAGTCTAAGCGTGACTGACAGTAGCAAGGATAATCGGTGTTTTTAATAATAAAACGGAAATATTATTTTCGAGAAGTGTTAGGAATGGTCGCGCTGTCCCTCGCATTGGCCCTACTAAGCGCGGTGCTTGTCAGAATCTTGTAACCTTCGCAGATGTTGAAGGGTTGCTGTAGTTCAATCGCTGTTGTTCTCAGAATCTCTGTATTAAGAGATTGCTTCTGTTGTTGTGTCTCGGAAATGTTTCAGTTTTGTGGCTAGTGTAGGTTATGAGGTATGGGTGTGAAAAGTTGCGGTCCAGACGGGTGGGACTTAACAGAATCGGAGTTCGATTTCCAACAAGAGACTTTTGTCTACTCCATAGCATTCATGCCGGTCTAATGCCAATCAGCCACTTATCCAAAGGGCACTGGTGATACGCTATCGAGGCATGAAAAAAAGGCGTTGCTCATTTTATTTTTATACCATGGCCCAACAGCCCCGATGCAGAGACATATATGTGACAACACACAACTTTGTTAAGAGACAGACGTCTATTCCCTAGGCGGGATTGGAACCCGCAATCTAAAGAAGCGAGCTGCCGTAGACGCACGCCTCGCTCAGCGTGGCAACTGGGATCGGTTGCTCCATTTTACGGCCGTCATTGAAATTACCCTGTACTATACATCCGACAAACTCAAGCACAGTGGCTATTTTACCTGTACCTTTTATTTCCTTGGCGATGAATGACTTCAGACTGTCAAATAAGCTTAAGGGGCCTGATTCTTATCTAATATACTAAAATCCGTTTTAAATGTGGTTTTATCTGAGGAAAAGCACGGGACAGACTCACTGCTGTGTTTGACCGGAAGCCAATATGGCACGATTCACCCACGTCACTTTCATTTCACTAAACCCTTGTCGTAACAATGATTGGAAGTTTGTCCAAGAAACATTTGGGCCCTTCTGAGATAGTTCTCTTTGCGGGCTTCATACTTGGACGAAGGCGTCTGATGTAATACCCTCTCTCCTCAAACTGAATGGGATGTCTCTATAAAGCTGTTGAATTGAAAGTGAAACAGCGAGAATAACTCGAGATTAAAGGAATGGAAGGTCAATCGGCCTCCATTCCGCCTCCACGATAGAATACGGCTCCTCGATACACCGGGAATTGCTTCTCGGCTTCCGATGCGGCAAACCTTGCCTTCCAATCTAGACGCGTTACTGCACGCTCGCACGAAGGTCATTTCGGCTTTCCGTTTCCTTTCTCTTCTTGAAAGCGATTTCTCTTCCTTCTGTACGATGATAATCATCTTGAATAGACTCTTTATCGAAACTAGAATCTGTGTGCCTTATAAAATATTACACTAAGAGGAATTTAAGCCTTAGACTCTTTGTTGGATAGATCAACAGGGTTATGGGGACATAAATTGCAAATATTTTTTATAAGTGAAGTCTTATTTAAAGTGTAGACTAAAATATTTCTTGTCACTTAACGGCTTTGAAGAAGTATAACGAACACATTTTTAAAAATAACACACGCTAGGACGAGAGGGTAGAAAATATGTGGCATGTGAAATGAGAATCTTGTGTTTCATTCATGAATACAAGTGTGTTCTCATTTAAATAATGATATTAGTTTAGGCGTAATAATAAATAGTATGCAGATAGGCCTATATGCACATGTAAAAAACGAATGCTGACATGAAAAGTACGTGTCAAAACCATTTGTGTGAATGTGTGATTATTGTACTGAATTTAGTAAAACCACACTATGACACTGTTTTCCCCTAAAACTGGGGTGTGTAGTCATTTTCATTATCTCCTTAGATATATATGCTGCCAGATTGATATAATTAGGATGGACCAGCTTCGAATCTCGCTGAGTGCATGTGTATATATTTCTGGTGTCTGTTGTGTGTTGTGAAAGTAGCGGCCTCTACAACGAGCTGATCACCCGTTCAGAGAAGAGCTGTCTTGGGCTCTTGCGTCACATAAAATAAAGAAAAGTTAAAGAAGCTGTATAGTTCTTACAGACGCTGAATATCATTGCTGATTTTCCTTATGCTCAAATAACTTTTCTGCTTTGTACTGCACGATATTCGTAAACGTAAGGCGAATAATCTATTCCTGATTTTTTGGAAGTTGTTTTGGTTTATTCTAAGACCTACCAATAAAACCTATGTATTATAATATTTGGGCAGGTTCTTTGGGTGCAGGTAATTAAAGTGTGATTTAACCCTTTTGGTGGAGTGATATTTTTAAAGTCACTTCTTGCATTCAAATCTACTTTGCACATTTTTAATCCTTTAATGGTGTTGGGGGGGGGGGGACGCTTTTTTCACCAAACTTACGAATTAAAAAAAATACTATGCGGGCGAAATTTAGTGTTAAGTCTGTGTAATGAAAACCAACTCGATGCACTATTTATCCTCAGTTTATTTCGTCAGTCAACCTCTTCATGTTTCGGGCATATTTGTAGCCCATTATCATGAGGTGTACTGTGTGTGTATATATATATATATATATATATATATACACACACACACACACACACACACACACACACTTGCAACAAATTGGTATGTGTTGTGCTTTTCAGTTGACTGTTTGTTGATCGGGTTGGGATGGAACTGCACGGTCAACAAAACATAAAATTTAGTGTTAAATGTATATAAATTACGTGGCGCAAGCCTAAATGATGATGTTACGGCAGCGATGTAAAGGGTCGGATTTATTGAAGGCAGTTTTAACATTTCTGCTTACTTACAACAGGCTGTTTCTGTAAACTCCAGCTGACATAAAACGAACAAAGAAAATTAGCGTGATTAATCAACAAATCAGTAACTAAAAATGTTGCATATTTACCGTGAATCATCCACACTGTAGTTTATAAGTCTCACTTACCTTTCATTAGTGGCAAACAGATGGCCCAGTACTTCTCGCAAAGAAGATTGTAAAATAAGGACGAATATCGTTTTACAGAAGTTTTTGTTCTGAAGACGATGCCTATAAAGGTAAGTGTCTTGTGGGAGAGGACACCGTGTAGTTCGGTACATTAGTGTCGGCGTTCAAGAGGAACTTGTACAAAGAAAATAAACATAAAAGTACGAACCACGGATTGCTCTAATTAGTTTATTTCAATAATTAACCAACTTGATGCACAAAATTTTTGTTTAACAATAAGTTTATTTCATGTAGAGGCATGAAATAAGCTTATTGTTAAACAAAGATTTTGTGCATCAAGTTGGTTAATTACTGAGATAAATATACTGAGATGCACGGTCAGCAAAACGTCAAAATTTGCTCTAATTATCTTAGCGGAAGTAGCGCTTTTTGGTTCACAGTTTTTCAATGCCGTTATTTTCATATGTATTTATATACATATTATTCAGTTCCACTTTTGCCATAGTGCAAATATTTATTCAAATTGGTTACAGGAACAGTTTTGTAATCTACCCTTGTACACACTGTATATACTGTACCCACTGTATATACTGTAAACACTGTATATACTGTACAAACTGCATATACTGTACACAATGTGTATACTCTACACACTGAATACACTGTATATACTGTACACACTGTATAAACTGTACACACTGTATATACTGTACACACTGTATATACTGTACACACTGTATAAACTGTACACACTGTTTATACTGTACACACTGTATATACTGTACACACTGTATATACTGTACACACTGTATATACTCTCTGTGCAACAAAACCCTTTAAAAAAAAGGAGCAACTTGCTCCACCGCCACATTCAGGGTGTAATACTGAGTTGCTGAGTAAGAGCTGTTCAATTGTACGTCAGATAGCCTCGATTCTTGGCTGCAGCTCTCGTATACTAATGTTATTCTGATGCGCCTTTCCTTCTAACCTGAAGATATAGGCAGCAGGTTCATTCAAGTTCACACAACAGCTCATGAGACAGTTATCTTTATAAAAAAAAACTGGCATTACGCCAACAAAGCCATCATCTATCTGATTATTACGTCCTTGCGCGTCATGGTGAAATGGAATAGAAAAATATCTTGATAATTTTGATAAGATTAATTTCATAAGCCTGCCTTATTCTCCTTACTGTTGTACTATGTTCGTGTAATTAACCGGAGCTCTGGATTCGAGATACACCGGTCTAAACATGATTTGTTACACAGGGCAAAGTGTCTAATTTATTTGAACAATTAAAGGCTGAAATAATTTCAAACAGACAAAAGATGTACCATGTAAATGGAACGTCAAGATTATGGATTGCGTGAACTTGTTTTTGTATGTGCTGCCAGGAACTTAATGAATTCTTCTGACAGAAAATTGTATCTTATTTCCTTAAATGGTTCTTAACGTTTACCGTAAAATCTGTGTTAGAAAACAAAGTTTGATGATAACAGAGAATTTTATATGAAACTTTCAACGCAAAGATTTGTGTGCGTATTTCTTAAAGGTATCAAGCGAGATACAATACGGGTAGCCAAATGGAACTCACACATTTTTAAAACTAAAATAAAAACACACAAGATCAGATTAAAAATATGTTTTATTGCTTTCATGAGCTAATGTGAATATATATATAATAATTTAAAGCAGGTTTTAATTATTTACCGTATCTCAAAAATTTAATAAATATGTTTTGTCTTTAAATCGTAGTGAGGAATGTATTGCCTCGAGTCCGGCCTTGCTCGCTTATGTAATTAAAGGTCCTGCTTTAACACTACATATATAGATATATTACAACCTTCAGATATACACAATTGGAACATAAGCCAGATTTGTTTACAGTACACACCTTTTAGTATTATACAATACATCTTATTTACTCACAAGTAGTACGCCCCAACCTATTTATTGGCTGCGTACATTGTAGTAATAAATTTATGGGAGACTACCTAACTTCTGTTGGTTTATAAATTATTTTATCTATAATATAATCAGCATCTTATATGTCATAGTTATTTGCCGTATGTAGTAGGGAACTGTTAATATCTGTTCTTATTGCTGTTGAACATAAAATATACAGCAGTGTATTGATATATTTATAATAACAGAATAAATCAAACAAATTTGTCTACGAGTGCAGAACAAAATTTACCACGTTCATGTGTTTCCCTTTCTAATTTGGACCGACGATTTTGTGTGTGATTTGTTGAATGTCTTTACGTATATATGAGAGAAATGGTCTATACGTTAGGCTATTCAGTATCGATGATGAGGTACGAGAATTGTATGTCGCAATAACAATATGCGAGATTGTATGAAAATTTCCGCCAGTTGTGATAGATGTAGTCACATCATGTGAAGATATAGGGCTCCTTAATTCCTTTGAAATTAGTACTTGCCAGTGGTTGGTTATGATATGTGATTGGAATAAATATATGTTACTTCAATTAACAAATGTGTAATTTGTGGAAAATGTAACAAATATGCGAATACTTTTGCATGTAAAACTGGACATTATTCAGATACAAATATAGTGATGGACCTGTTGACTTTCAGTAGGAACTCTTGTTCCGGAAGTGCAGGAAGAAGTCAGTTCTATCCAATCCCTGATCGAGTTGGTATCCCATATTATTATTATTATTATTATTATGGCTATTATTAATTTTACTGCGTCATATATTTCGTCCCAACTTTGCGACGTCTGTCCAATTTTATATTAATTACTGGTTGTATCTTTCTTGTTGGGATCTATAGCGCAATTACTTTGATGTCTCATAGCCATATTTCTATAGTTACACAGCACTGGGATATGTAACATGTGTGCCTAGGAGAACATCAGAATGTTATTAAACTTCGCGAAAAGGCAGTGAGAAAATATTAAGTTTTACTTAACCATTGTGGGCAAGACGGAACCGTGTTTTTTTTTTTTTAAATTTCTGAAGTGTTTTCAAAATCCAAAAATCCATTTTATGCCATTAAAGACTGAATTTTATTCGCGTTCTGTATAAAGTTTCTTTCCTTAGCTTGCAGAGAAGAGTTTGGTTCCATTAGAAAGACCAACGCGTTAGTGCTCTTGAAGGAAATAATCACTGTTTGTTTTGAGAATAGTAATTCAAAAACTCATTATTATAATCTGCGGAAATTTGCAAATTTTCTTAATATTTACAGCGTTTTGGTACGTACCTTTAGCGTGCTTTAAAGGGTTAATATTAGGAGCACATTACTTTTTGTGTAAATCTGACAAAAGGAGAGCGTGGATGAAAGACACAAACAACGTCTCCGCCCATTGTTGCAAATCAGCACTCAGTACCGAATATAATTGTTATTTTTCTCAAATTAAAAGAAGCGAAACGCCAAATTTATTTGTTTACTTTTTGGGTTATGATTATTTCAATAGATCCGGGTCTATAACGCCTTCAATGATACTAAAAAAAAATTGTTGTAATGAACACGGAGTCTAGCGGCTCTGTTTTAATTTGTTACAACCCCGATATTTGTTTGAGAGCCTGAAGGAAACCACGAAGATCCCGGTTCGTGATAGCAGGTCTAGGTAACAGAATTGGAACTGTAGCGAGAGTATTATTCACTGGACTGCGGTTACCGGTTCCACGCAAGGGTTAAAATTACGTCAATGAACTCACAATTAAGCATCGCTTTCAAAAGTTTCATACCTCATACACGAAACTGAATTATGGTCCGAAAAACTCTCGTTTTCTGGAATGTGACGACGTGCCGTTTGGTAGAAGTCTGTCGATCTAGCTGCATCCATCTTGAGGGTAGATCTACTCTCAGGGTACATCAACTGTACTACCATCAGGGTGGATTCACGTAGGCTAAGAACGTGGTCTGAAACGTCGGTTTACTAATTTAACAATTTTCCAACAAGATACGACTTATTCAGTTTATTACATTTCTGTAGGCAGCTCTACATGTTTCAGGTGTTGACACCCAACATCAGGAGCTCGTACAACTGTAATTACAGCTTTTGGTATTGATTAACCGGATCTACTACCATCCGCTCTCGTTGTTGAGTTGGAACTGATTCAGTTCCAACTCAACAACGACAGCAGATGGTAGTAGATCCGGTTAATCAATACCAAAAGCTGTAATTACAGTTGTACGAGCTCCTGATAATGGGTGTCAACACCTGAAACATGTAGAGCTGCCTACAGAAATGTAATAAACTAAATAAGTTGCACCTTGTTTGACAATTATTAAATTAGATTCACGATTCACTGACCCATATATATAAAAGTCGGTTTACTGCTAATACTTTGTACGTTGTCACACACCAGAAGACAGTAGACTCGAATTCGTTTTTAATTGTTAATTATATTAACATTAAAGGTTATAATTTTGTTATAAATTTATTTTGCCAGTATCAAGACTGGATACTGAGCATAATGCGCAACGTTCGAGCTCTGTACTTACGTGTTTGTGAAGGAAGGACCTCGAAGTCCTTAGACTTCGTCTTCGTTCCTTAGTTTCGTAGAAACTAGCGGATTAATATTACGATTTGATATTCTTCGAAATTGTTTTGAGATGTGTATGTGTAACTTCCTTGGGTATCCCTCACATACCACGGCATACTATAGCCAAAGTTAACATCGCAATATCCCTGTAGTAACGCATTTTCTGATGGCTAATTTTGAAAAGCAACAACATCTCTTAGGTTATGCGCATTTATTCATCTTCAATTAAACACTTACTTGTATTTTCGCCACTCTTCGTGATCATATACTAGTATTTTTATTGATTAACGTTAAAATTATCTTTAAATACTGAATTTTCCTTGTTAAGCGATCATATATCAAATATTTCACCTGAAATCAAGTCCTAGAACGGAGACAAAATTGTTCACCCTAGACCATATATGTTCAAAAGCAAACGTCCTTCACCTGAGGAAAGTAATAATATGTAAATTTCAAATAAATTTGTGTCTTTCTTCCACTCTTACTGAAATGGGGTTTTTGGGACACTCGGTATTTTAGGAAACCTGAATTTTGAATAACCCAAACAGTTTAATTTCGATGTTATTCAGTATTTTATAGGCCTATACAGATGTATAGAAGAGAACATCAAGTGGAACTGGAGCCAAAGCAAATTGAAACAGAAGGAGTTATCTCTTATATAATATCTAATCAATATTTTACTGTTTGGTATAAATATTGGTGTATCAATAAGGCTGAATATTATTATTACTATAAATTTACGCCATTGAAAACGTTGTCTCAGACATCTTTAATTATCTTAATTACGTACTTTCTCTTCCATAAAATCATGTAGGTGTCTGTATGGAAAACACTTTACCATTCACATTTCCAGCTTGTTTTGGAACTAAGATGGGAAACATACTAAACCAATTACCATAAAAATTATCCAAAAGTTGTACTTTTTCTTATATACGTGATGCACTCTATTCATGGCTACAGGAACCACAGACTAAATTGTCATAAAATGATGGTGTTTGTGAACTTGTTAGCGTTGATAGTGAGTTTTGGTGTATTAGTTTGTCATCAGCGTAACAGACATCTTTACGTTTTACCCAAACTCCTGAACATCACATTCATAAAAAGGGTTACGTTGCTCATATTATTATAATAATATTTTTTACTTAAGACGTAAGTTGAATAGGCTGTTAATAGGCCTAACATGATAACACCAGACTTCTGTCTTATTAGTAAACAAATGTAATTATTGTTACATCGATTTTTCACACAAATAAGTAGACCACAGGCTCCCAGTAATGTTGTTCTCTGTGTTGAAATTTAAAATGTAATGGCAATGCGTATACACATAATGGGCAAAACATGTTACCCAGTTGTAAACACAGAATAATAGCGGTGTCGTACTTTGTAATGTCGTTTGTTATACTAATTGTCATTAATCCTTATTTATTCCAGTTCGGACACAAATGTGTACTGCAGGACATCAATCGTTTGCATAATTATTTGACAGAAATGGAGCAAAATGCGAAAATCACCTCATATGAAATTGACCTCTTCGAATTAATCATAACGTAGCAGTTAAATTAATCTTGTTAATGTGTTCAAATATGGCGCCACGGGCAATTGTCGGGGACTGGAGTTATTGGCCCTCTGTCCCGGATGGACATAAGCAGTCACACTTCAATTTGTGGCCGTTTTACAATCGGAGAAACGGTCAAACTGAGACTGGGTGGCAGACAAGAAGGTCGAAATGTAAAGGAGACCATTAAATTTACAGTCTTAACTTTATGCATCCCATTGTGTTGGGGAATAAATAAAGGCAGTTAGCAGCCGTCAAAAACACAGTTTTATAAAAATAATAATTTGACTAGCTGAATGTTTCGACCCTCAAAGGGTCATCTTCAGGCTGATATTTGAAATATGTTGGAAGTGTACAGATCGTGTGCGGAAGGGAGATCGGTTGTTAAATTGCTTTTATTTATTCTTCAACACAAAGGTATGCTTAAAGTTAACACTGTCATTTATAGTAAAGCCAAGGGCATATATATATATATATATATATATATATATATATACACATAGAA
>Ga0123352_10016278_pt1 | contig 11841 bp, 9 predicted proteins | sample TergutLab28metaG_FD_89700 | JGI IMG/M metagenome (GOLD analysis project Ga0123352, IMG submission 89700) | Labiotermes labralis P1 segment gut microbial communities from Petit-Saut dam, French Guiana - Lab288 P1 | ecosystem: Host-associated > Arthropoda: Insects > Digestive system > Gut ...
CTTATGATCTGGTGTCTCTCGCCTTATGATATAGTCTCTGTTGCCTCATGATCTGGTGTCTGTCGCATTATGATACAGCCTCTGTTGCCTTATGATCTGGTGTCTGTCGCCTTAAGATATAGTCTCTATTGCCTTATGATCTTGTGTCTGTCGCATTATGATACAGCCTCTGTTGCCTTATGATCTGGTGTCTGTCGCATTATGATACAGTCTCTGTTACCTTATGATCTGGTGTCTCTCGCCTTATGATATAGTCTCTGTTGCCTCATGATCTGGTGTCTGTCGCCTTAAGATATAGTCTCTGTTGCCTTATGATCTGGTGTCTCTCGCCTTATGATATAGTCTCTGTTGCCTTATGATCTGGTGTCTGTCGCATTATGATACAGTCTCTGTTGCCTTATGATCTGGTGTCTGTCGCATTATGATACAGCCTCTGTTGCCTTATGATCTGGTGTCTGTCGCATTATGATACTGTCTCTGTTACCTTATGATCTGGTGTCTCTCGCCTTATGATATAGTCTCTGTTGCCTCATGATCTGGTGTCTGTCGCCTTAAGATATAGTCTCTATTGCCTTATGATCTGGTGTCTCTCGCCTTATGATATAGTCTCTGTTGCCTTATGATCTGGTGTCTGTCGCCTTAAGATATAGTCTCTGTTGCCTTATGATCTGGTGTCTGTCAACTTATGATACAGTCTCTGTTGCCTCATGATCTGGTGTCTGTCGCATTGTGATACAGCCTCTGTTGCCTTATGATGTGGTGTCTGTCGCCTTAAGATATAGTCTCCGTTGCCTTTTGATCTGGTGTCTGTCAACTTATGATAGAGTCTCTGTTGCCTTATGATCTAGTGTCTGTCGCATTATTATACAGCCTCTGTTGCCTTATGATCTGGTGTCTCTCGCCTTATGATATAGTCTCTGTTGCCTCATGATCTGGTGTCTGTCGCATTATGATACAGTCTCTGTTGCCTTAGAGTCTGGTGTCTGTCGCCTTACGATATAGTCTGTGTTGCCTTATGATCTGGTGTCTGTCGCATTAAGATACAGTCTCTGTTGCCTTATGAGCTGTTGTCTGTCGCCTTATGATACAGTTTCTGTTGCCTTATGGTGTGTTGTATGTCGCCTTATGGTGTAGTCTCTGTTGCCTTACGTTGTGGTGTCCGTCGCCATGTGATACAGTCTCTGTTGCTTTATGGTATGGTGTACGTTGTCTTATTATATAGTCTCTGTTGCCTTATAATCTGTTGTTTGTCGCCTTATGATATATTCTCTGTTGCCTTACGATCTGGTGTCCGTCTCCTTGTGATGCAGTCTCTGTTGCCTTATTGTCTGGTGTCTGTCGCGTTTTGATTCTGTCTCTGTTGCCTTACGATCTGGTATCCGTCCCCTTGTAATGCAGTCTATGTTGCCTTATGGTCTGGTGTCAGTCGCCTTATGCGATAGTCTCTGTTGCCTTACGATCTGGTGTCCGTCGACTTGTGATGCAGTCTCTGTTACCTTATGGTCTGTTTTTCGCCTAATTATACAATATCTGTTGCATTATGATCCGATGTCTCTCGCCTTATGTGCTGGTGTCTGTGGTCTTATGGTCTGGGCATCACACTGCCTCCAGTCTTACAGTGTAGAAAGGGGCTCTTAGTTAGTGTGAAGAGTTGGCGTCCCCTACCAGTTTATACAATGTCATAACCTTATAGGTCACATTGAGTGTGACATAAGCCTCGCTTGGTTTATAAGTAAGACGTCTTTTTGTGCTCTTGCTTCACTTTGTTCCATCAGAAATATAAACTTTTAAACAGAAAAAAATAAATTAATTACTTCATAAACGTCATATATTTGTCGGCGACATGTTTTGGCCTTACGTACACGTCATCATCAAGTCGCTCACTTCATGAAAGAATGTAGTCTTAGAAATACACAATATCTAAGTTCATGAATAAAATTGATATCTTTAAAAACATGAGATCTGCTGTCTCCAGCTTTTCGATATTTATTTTAAATGAAATGTTTAAATTGTTTCCCATGTTATGAATTCTTGTGTGTGTGTGTGTTTGTGTGTACTTCAGCTTTCTTTTATATTTTGTTGACCGTGCATCTTATTACACTCTTTGTAAATAACCAACTTGACGCAAAATTCTTTTTCTTATATTTGTTTATTCCAATTCTCTACATGTTTCGAGCAACCAAGTTCTCATCATCAGGGAAGTCAATTGCATCAAATTTTGCAACTCTAAACAAGCAAAACAAGCGCACCAGTACAAGAACATCAAAACAAAATTGTAAGAGAATAATGCGGCCATCTCGTATAATAACACCTGCAGACTGATACAGCTCTCCCCCAGCTATATCAACGTTAAAGTGAATGGAACTAATCCGCAAAGCCAAAAGACAAAGAATGTTGCCATCCGCTATAGAATAAATCAAGAATTAAAATTTCTTGACGCAAAAAAAGAAAATAACTAAACGCGCAGCTACACAACATACACTTGGAATGTGCAGCTCCCTGGCCAAGCACCTGGCAACTCTTCCAAACAACGACTGACAGAAAACTGCAGCAACAGATGGAAACGCACAACAACCACCTCAACAAAATTTTGAATGTCTGTGACAGAAACAACCGAAATCTCCAAAATCTTCACATCGCAAGGATGAACACCAATTCTACCCAAGGATAACAAAAACTTTGCAAATACAATTTTCAACGAAGAAGAAACGCACATGCTCAAGTACGGCCTAAACTACAGCATTTAAAAACCAACGACAACATACTTCACGAACCTTCTATCAGAAATAGAACGAGCCATGAAACTCCTAGATGGAAAAATACAGAACGCTACCGCATTCTTGCAGCCAACCAACTAAAACAGATCATCAACTTAAAAAAAAACAAAGCTTCATAAAAAAAGACACCTATACGTGACGAAACAATTGAACCAGAAATTAGCAACAGAAAATCCAATAAGCACGCAAGCCGATAAAGGCAAAACTATAGTGATAATAAATTCTCAGGTATATTCCAACAAAATACATACTTTCCTTACGACCAGCAATTTCCGCACATTTCCCGGAGACCCTACCGACAGATATCAGAAACTTATACACAAAACAATGCAAGAATTCAACCTAATTATAGACAAACGACAGATAATTCCTAACACAAAAGAAACCCTCACCACCCACACTCAAAGCACAACTTAAGTTACACAAAACGGACGTCCCAATCCGCCCTGTAATCAACAACAGATCAGCACCGTCATATAAAAAAGCAAAACATATAGCCAAAATTCTAAACTAATACGTCACACTTAACAATCACTATAATATTTATCTTAGTAATTAACCAACTTGATGCACCCTATAGGTGGGCGTCCTGTGCACGGGACGGCCACCTATAGGGTAAGCACGTTTTAACAACAGTCAAGTTGCATTTTCTCTAGATTTAACAATTAATGTAAAGTAAATAGACACCGCACAATCTTAATAACTGGATAAACACAACTTTTTAAATAGTGTGATAATACCAGAGGCTGTATAATAAAATTTTGACCTCCTGATGTTGAGCACATGATGCTCGAAACATGTAGAGACATGAAATAAACTTACTGTAAAATAAAAATTTTGTGCATCAAGTTGGTTAATTACTAAGATATATATGCAGAGATGCACGGTCAGCAAAACATAAAAAAATCACTACAATGTCGTTAACTCAAAAAACCTTGCCCTTGACTTAACAAAACTAAAAGTACACGAGACCCGTCGAATGATAACTCCACATCAAATACCTTTACGTTGACGTACCCGTAAATGAAATATTAAATATTATAAAAGCCAAATTAGTGGAGAATAACCACACTCAGATAACACAACAAATACTCTCACTGTTAAAAGTAACCCTATCACAAAACTGCTTTACATTTCAACAAAAAACCTATCAACCAGAACAAGGCATCTCCGTGCGATCCCCGACATCAAGCTTAATAGTAGAAATATTTCTACAACACTCTGAAGACATACACATAAAACAACTCCTTGATACAAAGAACATAGCATTATAAACACAATACGTAGACGACATTCTGATCATATATGACACAACAATAATCCAACCGGATACAATCAATACACACATAAATCAAATACATAATAACATTAGAATCAATCCCACACACGAAAGTCACAGTTCCATAAACTTTCTAGACTTGACAATAACACGAAAACAAACATGTTTCGAAAGTGACAACCAACCACCACAGACATAACTGTCAACTTTCTCTCTAACCACCCCATAGAACACAAAATGGCAGCGTTCAGATTTCACTTTTCTAGAATGTATTCCCTACCATTATATTCTGAGAGAAAACAAAAAGAATGGGAAATAATAGAAACAATAACCAAAACAACAATATTCCACAAAACCTATTCCAGAAACTAAACCGGCAAATACATCGAAAAATCGACTGTGCACAAACTGAAGAAAAAGACAAAAAAATCTGGACCACCTTCTCATATCACAGTCCGAAGATAAGAACAATCACCAACCTCTTCAACAACACTAACATACGCATAGCTTACAGGACCACAACTACGCTACGTCAACTCGTAAAACCCTTAATATCAATTCAGACACCAGAACACGAAAAAAGTGCGATCTACAAACTCACATGTAACACATGCCAGAGATCATATATAGGACAAACCACCCGTAATCTCAAATCAAGACTCCAGGGCACACACGTTACATTAAAGAAAACGAACCCCATTCATCCTTACGCACTACATTCCCTCCACTGCAGACATGAATATGGTAACATCAGTGACACGATGAAACTACTGAAATACGTCAATACGCCATCGCTCCTACTTCCTTATGAAGAAATGTGCGTACAGCTATTCCACCATAATAATCAACTCATTCCCGAACAAAACTCGAATAAGCAGAATCCAGTGTTTCACCTCCTCCATAACACATGTAGGTCACACCACACCTGACTCCCAATCAACACTCCAACTTAGCCGAACCAGTTCCATCTAAACCTGCACACCACACGGTCACCTACACAGGCAAGCAAGTTGTTTTTAATTAATAATTTTTATTACATTTTCTGTAGCTTCAATGACTACAGATTTAATATTTTTGAGACAATTTAAACAATTTTAGAAAAGCCTTTTAACCTTGACCTCTATATGACATAAATACGCCCATTAATCTTCAAAACAAAATTACACAAAACATGTCACTCTATTTTATGAATATTTTATCGCCACCTATAAGAAATACCACTCATTTCAAGTTACACGTTTTGTAATTTTAGACCACTCAACTGTTTTCAGAGTGACATATAACGGAGGTCGTATTGATACAATTGACTCTCCTGATAATGAGTACTTGGTTGCTCGAAACATGTAGAGAATTGGAATAAACAAATACAAGAAAAAGAATTGTGCGTCAAGTTAGTTATTTACAAAGATTCAGCTTTCTATTGTACCTGACTATTTAACACGGAATAAGGCACACTTTTTTTTCATTCGTCCTAATGACGTCACATAAAAATTCATGACGTGTGGTCCGTATCGCAGGATGAATTAAGACTACCCACCTAATTTATTATAAACTTCGAATCATTGTGAAACAGGGCTTCCATTCGTCGTAAAGAATGCCGTGTCTACTTTTGTTCACTCACAGAAGCTACTGTGTGAAAGAAGTACTGTTGGGGTTGTAATAAAAAGAATTTAGTTAAAACAGAGCAGGAGATTCGAAATTAGAGATATGTTATTAAGGTGCTGCAAAGGTAAGAACTGACCTTGCGTAAGTTATAAAAAGTTATAAAAACAGGTACAACTGCTGTAGGAATGCTATCTGTTGTTTAGTGTTTTAAGTCTTATCGGTGTCTGATTTACTCAGCGAAATGATACAATAATATATGAAATTAAATTAGCGATGTCAGAGATTGAGCTAGAAAATGAGAAGCTGGTAAGTAACATCCCAAAACAAAACTGCCTTAAATTTGGTGTTATTGCCGTTTATTCGCTTCATATCGATTAGTGGAGCCGATTCCAACTGCGATCCCGGCCCACTTGATACTTGCTCTTACAATTGTTTGTTCTGTGGCTCATGGAGCACTTCTCAGACTCTTTTTCTTTCCAACCCCACTTCTTTACGCTTTTATTCTGTCTAATGCGGTTGAAAATGGGATCATTGTGAGAAAAACGTCTGAAGAGGAATTAAGTTAGACAGTAAAAAACACTTGGGGTCCGAACACGTTGCCTGAGCTGGGCCCACTTCTCGTCAAGTAAAGAAACAATACAGCTGACGTCAGAACCACACACACGTGCAGTTTTTTACCGCATGTTTGTTCGTTGTTATTTGTACAGCGTATCCGGAATTCAGATCCCTTAATTTTGTGCTGTGGACGGTTATTGTAAAACTCGGTTTCTGTGCCATACTAACTTTATTTATAATACATAAAAATAACATTTGACATCACAATTCGAACGGTGCATTGTATGATGTAGTATACAGACATTACCATGGCGTTCATTACTTGCAAAATGTTATACCTTTCCACGGAACCTACATAAAAATTTAAATTTACTTACATCCCTACTAACAATGTGGCTTTCAAGGTGCCGGTTTTTTGAGAAAAATGCAGTAACTAAATATATTTTTGTGGACATCTGCTATGTCGACTTTCATCCAAGTGAGATGAAAAATGGCAAACATTTTATTTCAGTGCACAAGGAAAGTATTGCTTTTATTGCACCCATTTGCACAAACTAACCTTCGCCTTATTACATTTGTAAAGACAAACTGTACCGAATTTTATGGAAATTCGAAAAACAGTTTAGTCGCTAATGCCAGGTCACAGGTGGATGTACAGGAGGAATGTTCTGTCCACATAAGGCGTTCATTTTTCGTTTCGTAAATAACGCCTAAAAATTAACTAGCTAGTGAAAACTGATCCATGTAATGTGACAAATAACAAGTAGGTAAGTCGAACAAAAGAGGTCTAAAAACCCACGGATAAAGCCGAATTATGGCATACGGAGGGTGAAGATAAAGGCCTTCGAAATCTGAGCTTGAAAAGTGTGTGAGTGTTATTTAACGACGCTGTAAGTTATAAAAATTACATGTCATCAGTTACAGATGAGTGCGCGAGTATGGAGCATTGGTGCGATGATACTGACAGATGAAGACCGAAGTACGGGGAGGAAAACTGTCCCAGTGTCACTTCTTCCACCACAAATCCCAGATGGACTGGCCCTGAATTGAAACCGAGCCTGCCCAGTAAGAAGCCGGCGCCTAACTGCCTGTGCCATGGCACGGCCTGTTCATTGTGAGATAGATATGATGTTCCGTTGTACAATGGGTGCGCTCAACGTACGAGAGTGAGTGGATTGGGCCCAGTACAGACGAGCTTGTTAGACTTGGCGTGGAAAGTAGAAATGTGAGAATTTTTAAGTTACTTATGTTAACTTACAACTGCCTAATGTAAGTCACATGACCCTCAAACCCGCCCCTATATATAATATTTTATGCAGTACATTACCTCTGATAGCACAAGCTGCTAGTGGTGTATGTCACGTAAATTGCTGCCGGATTAAAAGGCACTTATTATTTTGTATTCTACAGAGTGGCTTTGTAACTTATATTCCGCGTGTTTTCTTAAGATAATAACAGACCTTTACAATGCTACATCAGCAGCTTCGTCCTACGAAAGTCTAACTTAAATGTAACATGTCATTAAAACGAGATATACAAATACTCGTATATAATAGATAAAATGCATTTGCTACTGCATGCATCTCTCCGCCAGGTGATAAATTGCTGTTTACAACTGACAAGTGAAGTAGTTCCGGTAATGTGCAGAGTGAGTGTGATAACATTTTTTGCAGCATGCAGTTTTTGTACCCCTTTACATCTAGTGTTGATTACCTGCTACTCCGCCCCTCTAAAGTCCTTCCCCACAACCCTCTCATATTCTCTTCAGAATGTATGTTGGATGTGGCCCAGACTCCAGGCAAGGATTACTATAACCTCCAGCATTTGTGTATTAGCGTACATCCCCGACACTTGTGTTTTGGGATATCAGAAACACGTATATGTTCTTCTGAAGTAGGAACCGAGTTATGTAACCAAACTAACACGAGACACGCCCGAAGCGACAGAGGAAAAGCGCAAAAAACTTAGTCGAGATCGTCGGTGTGCCAACTGGAATTCGAACGTGGCACAGTACACCCATATTGCAAGGGATACTGCCAGAGTCAAATTTCTAGGTCCTTATAAAGGAAAAGCAATCCATAAAATGATTAGTGCACAGTAATTTATTACACATAAATCCTACGTCACCATATTTATCAATAAAATAATTTACTTGAAAAATTTTTTGTTGTTTTAAGATATTGCTCCATTAAATGTTTCATATTCCTGGTTTCAGTGATTCATTTGTAACAGTCATTAAAACAAAAACTTGGTTCACTTTCATAAACACAGACTACTATTTTCAGACTTCCTTACTCTTTGACGATAAGTTACCAAACCAAATTTTATGACCTTGTAAGATAAACGAACCTACACGCAGTGACAACCGGTACTTGTCATATAAAATAATGACACTTTATCGTCTGGCTTTGTGTCGTCATGTTTTTATCCTCGAAGGCAGAAAATATGAAAAGTTCAATTGTGAGGTGGATTGTGGCATCTCTATACATGTGCTGGTAGTGCGTGTTTGTAGACTGATTATAAAACAAGACAAGCAACCACGTGGGAATAACGAAAAGTGGCGAACTGGACAGTATGGAATAAGCAAGTAAAAGATATGATAATAAATGAGGTTAAAGAGTAGCAGTTATATGACGTCGCGTACTCTGGTAGGCAGGTGTCAACTCAGAAAACCTGCTTCTTCGTTTAGGGTAGAATGGGGACAGCAGCCTTCTCCAGATTTTTGGTACATATATACCAACCTACACTGCGTCATATCACAAGACCGTGTGCCGAGCGTGATGCTAACCCCTCACCTCGGTCTATTGTCAAGGTTAAGACTGGGCACAGCAATACCTCCGCTCCCTTTATATGCCTATTTGGCACACACGGTGACAAACTGTAACTCTTGGTGTAGCCAAGGCATGAAGAAATAATAATAATAGTAATAATAATAAACGTTTCATTTCTCCAAGTTAAACTGCGGCTCCAACAGATGATGATGATGATAATAACAGAATAATAAATTCACAAACACTTCTGTTTCGACACAGTGCTTGTATTATATTCGTGATAGTAAGCAGATTCAAATGAAGACACAGTCTCGTTTTCTGACGCTCACAGTTACCGTTTCATTCCATTAACTCCTTTCACACACAGCCAAAGGAACAACACGGCAAGTGAAGACACATCGCATTGGCACACAGGACAGCACCCAACCAGCTTCCTTCCCTCAATCGCGCACGAAGTGTACTTTGTCGCGTGTCGGAACCCAGTGGCTCTGCTGTTCACAGCGCTTCGGCTGTAGGCACTTTGTGTTGCCCACAGCTCAGTCAACACACGGGCTGCACGACTGGGGAATCTGTGTTCGATTCCCGGCAGATAGAGCTGCCTGCAGTTTAACCACTCTAGTATTTAACGTGTATCGCTCAACCTTCCCCTGGAAACTTGCTAACAACGCTTCGTTTATTTGAAGGCGGCTCTAACAGTTTTTCTTTAGAACCTTTATTTTTTTATAATTCCCGCGACCATGGTTTATAAAACAATTTGAGCAAGAAGTAAACACAAAAATTCTTCTGAAACTGAACAACACTGCCACATGAACTTTCAGTTTGTTACGTGCAGTGTACGGACAAGACGGCAGAGTTGCTTGAAGTACGCAGTTACCCTCTGTCGTACTGGCATACCTTGTCAGGAATGGGCATTTAAATCCGAAAGTTACGAAGGTTCTCTGTGGGAAAGGATGCGGCCATTTAAATGCGCGTAAACTCATGTATGTGGCAAAAAATTATAGCCCCACTCGTTAACTACACATTAGATTATGGTTTGTGGTCAGATTCACGCTCCGGCCACTTTACCCAATTAAGAACCTATGTACCTCATGAATAGGAGTGGCAGACGACTGCGAAACCTCTGTGTGTTTCTTGATTCGCTATGCAAAAGCAAGCCTTTCATTCCCTTCTCAAGATACGTCTAGCAATTCGAAACGTTTCGTAGTAACAACACATCAACATTACTGGGAACGAAGCCTCATTCACTCTGCCAAGCGTTGCAGTCAAAAGAGCGTCTAGTGAACGCTTTGTTTTGTAGCAGAATTTTCTTGCTGTGCACCGCGCTGAAGTATAACTACGCAATATCATTGACTCACGTATGGCACTCTGGTTCTTATCCTAGCCAAAACAGGAACTATTGCAAAGATGCCGGAAGAAGCTGGCAGTGAGTTAGTAGCGGTCGCTTGTGAACATTTAAACAAGGTGAAACAAGCCCTGCTCTTGCGCAGTAACGTGGACAAAACGCTGAAGGAGGAAGCCGTACACGGGGAGAGTGAGATGGGCAGTTTGTTAAATAGACTTACAGGCATGTTCTTGGGTCTGGAATGCACTCTGAAAAAAGCACTAACAGCCGAAAAGGGAAGGGCACTCACGTATAGTGAGCTACTAACGACATCTCCTAGCACCCAGTCAAACTCGCAGAAAAAATATCACCCAGCAGAGCAGCCTTACGATCGCCCACCCCAAACTGTTGGGCTAATCGTCAAGGCGGCTGACCGAAATACTTTATCCCACGAGGCAAAAAGACTAATAAAAGAAGCGGTGGACCCAAAGGAACTAAAATTGGGAGTGAGCAAACTTCAAAACTTAGCAAACAACGCATTGTTTGTGGAATGTACGAGCAAAACTGATCGCGATATTCTTGAAATGGAATTAGGCAAACTAAGCGCAGTTACCGTAGGGCGCACCAACAGAAAGCTCCCGACACTACTGCTCATGTTTGTGCCTAAAGATGTAGAAGACGCGGTAATTAAAGACACTATACTCCAGCCAAACAACCTGTCTGACATGGAAGATCCGTACTTAACATGAAATTCACCAAAAGAACATTCGAAGACTCAAGACACGTGGTTATCGAAGTCAGCCCAAACCTACGGAAGGAATTGTCGCTCTCCGGAAAATTGAACTTTATTGGAGCATGTGAAAAGTTGAAGACTTCGTGGTAGTTACCAGATGCCGCAAATGCCTCGGCTTCGGACACACTTCTAGATTCTGCCAAAATCAACAAAAATGCTCACACTGTGCTGAAGACCATCACTGGAAAGAATGTGACAACCAGCACCCTACCCGTTGCTCTGTCTCAAAACCAACAACTACATCCACGACGACAGCGAGAAAATAAACACAAACCATAGAGTATTCAGTACAGAGTGCCCCAGAATGCGTAGAATAGAATCAATAATAATAGGCAAGACGGACTACTCTTCATAGACCCCCTGATATGCGCTCAGATAAACACTCATCACGCAAAGCAGCTATGGCGCATCTTTCTCTATACACAAACGAAAATAAAGTAGACATACTGTTCATCCAGGAACCATACTGTTACAATGGGGACCCCTGTTACATTCCTTCAGCCTATTTGGCCTTCTACGTCGCCTCTTGCAACAGATCTCAGAGCTTCCCTGTTTATTAGACATGAAATAGCTCACAACTTCATGCTACTCCACAATTTTTCAAATCCCGACAACGTAATTGTAGGAACGTCAACAACTCCTCCCCCCCCCCCCCCATCCCAAAAACGCCCCCTTCCCCCCCCCCTTTTCCCACCCTGAAACAAAACCTCCCACCAATAAAAAATTTTCAAAATTCCGAA
>Ga0123352_10016280_pt1 | contig 11839 bp, 6 predicted proteins | sample TergutLab28metaG_FD_89700 | JGI IMG/M metagenome (GOLD analysis project Ga0123352, IMG submission 89700) | Labiotermes labralis P1 segment gut microbial communities from Petit-Saut dam, French Guiana - Lab288 P1 | ecosystem: Host-associated > Arthropoda: Insects > Digestive system > Gut ...
CAACTTTTGCGGATAGAGGGGTGTCACGTAGTCAGCGCAACGGGTCCCCACAGCCGTTAATCTCTGTTTTCTAGACCTGGAGCCGCTACTTTTTTCATTCAAGTAGCTCCTCAATTGACCTCATGAGGCTAAGTGGACCCCGTTCCAGACCCACTACTACTCAGAAAATCTGGTAGCGCCGGGGATCGAACCCGGGACCTCTGTATCTGTAGCCAGAAACTCTGACCACTAGACCACAGAGTCGGTCAAGCGACAAATATAAACGAGATAAAACCATTACATACGTGAATTAGAAGGGCTAGTTCGACATATGATGCAACGATAATGACGGGAATTTCTAACTATAAAGCCACTTACAGCAACTACTCAAATGAACACATAAACACTATTATACTGTGTCAATATACCATTTCGTTATATTAATCGCCACTTTCCTGCTGCCAGATACTAGTGTCGTGTTTAAATCGAATTTACATGAAATTCCCAGTTCAACCGCATTAAATACCTAAGTGTACTGTAGTTGTTTACCTTCACTCCGTACATAACGTACACAAATTACGACAAGATTTGAAAGAAAAGCGCCCTAGATGCCAGACCACTAGGCGGTCGATCCATTTGAACACATGCACTGTGAGATAAGAGAAAACGAACAAAGAGGCAGATTTAATTTCTGTCGTTGATTTCACCTGTATACAAGATAGGCAGTAGTCTAACAATGGCTTCGCGACGTTCGAAGAGAAGTCGCTGTAGAAATCCAGTTAAATCGGTTTTATCGCCAGTGTCTAAAAGCATGAACTGTAGACGGGAATTCTGCTCCCATTAAAGCCTCTGCTAACTCGAGCCTCCTGTTATTTCCTTCCGACCGGAAAAGGAAAAGAAGTATACAGTTCGTGAGATGAGAATAACAGACTTACCGATCCTTCGTGTCCAGCGTCTTCCTCTTTTCTGCTGTCTGGTACACTAAACAAAACTAACGTCGCGATACTTATGAATCTTCAAACCTCGACGCTAATCCAAATCATACACAAGTATTCGTTTAATGCAGAGGAGGAACAATACCTTTTACAAGAATCTGTCATCATTTTTCATAAAAATTCAATTTCTTCTAAAAGCAATTACGAAATTCTTAACCCAATCTGAGAACAGTTGGACACATTACTGAACGTTACTGCAACAGTGGTTGCCACTGTATTATAGATATTTAAAAACGGCTACTGACAACATAGCATTTTTAGGCGCGTACGCAAGATTGTGGAAAACGACATTTAGCCTGTCTCTCCGCAGTGAATAATTTCGAATTTCCACGATTTGTTATATTTCAAACATTTTTCCAAAATCTGTCCAGAAAATTTAATTTCATTAAAATCTGACAAGAATAACGGTTACTTTACATCACGATGTATGTACACGCATGACAATACTTCGCTGAATTCTTCTTAGAACGAGGCAGGTTTCAGAAAAAGTTGTACAGAAAATCAAAACAAATATTCTATGTTCAAAAATTGTTTTCCCCCTAAAATCATTCTGTTTATGAGATAAAATGTACAAATATGGTACAGTCAGACAGGCCACACACTAAAATATAATACGGCGCATGTATATTGCATGTTGGGTAACTTAAGGTTACAACCACGCACACAGAATATGTAATGCTAATTGTTTTTTGACGGCAATAATGGTTACACGAAAGAGCTTAAATGTTATATTGTACGTACTTTGCATGTCTTGTTACATTGTTACGGCGGCTGTCAAACTGTTAGCTGCTAGCAATCAACTTTCTGAACATTACGAGTTTGCCAGGTATTTTGTCGAGCATTTTCTTACAGCCATACAATAAAGTACATTAAGTTATCTAAGATTGAAATTCCTACCTCCCAGACGACACATTCAACCTCCAATGAAAAAAAGGGCTAATGTTGTACAGGGAAGCAAACCGTGTCGATCGTGAGAATCTTATGTAATTATTTATACATTCTGTGGATAACAGAAGGAGCTTCCACGTGTTACAAAACGTGGTACATACAATTAGTTATGACGAGGCTTTATACTGCTCAAATTGTATCACAGACTGACCCCATTCGTATCTGTCGGTTATCCTGCCTGAGAATTTAGAGTTTTTATGGCTTCAATGTAGGGAATTTAGAGAATAGTACGAAGAAACATACACTGATTGTGCCCATTCCAATCCTCACACACTCAGCATTAATAATCATCTTTTACCCAAGTCGACGCTACGAAAACCCTGCAGTTTACTTAGCGTTGTTAAGTAACATGAAAAACTATCACTTCAGATGAAAGGTCTGGAACTGGAGAGGAAGAACCGCGCAATTCAATTCAAGGCATGACGAGAAACGCCGTGATTGAAAATATCCCCTAGTATTGCCAAGACATGTATACCAAATTGGCTACGATAGGTCCCGCATGTAGTCTGGGGGAAACAAGAACTTGTTGGAGTTCTGGAGGAGAAATACATTCTAAAAAAATTTATTACTCGAAAGACGGATTGTAATTAAGGATAAAATTAATAAGTATTCCAATAAAACTGGTTGTGAGGATGTGGTATGGATTAACTAATTCAGGATCTAGTAGAAAAATCAATCCCTGTGCAGGCCTATTACAGGATCAGAGGGTAAGGCTTTCAGCCGTACGCCCCGGCCACTTTTACCTCCAGGAAATATTTGTGGTATTGATGACTATCAAAGGCTGAGTCGACCCCACAGCCACAGTGCGGTCGGAATGATTATACCAGTGACACCAACTGGAATCGAACGCGCAAACTTGCGGCTTTTACCGCAGTGTCTCAACCAACTGCGCAACCGCGTGACCCAGGATCTTGTCGTACCGTGCCCTTTCGTATTAGTGTGTTACCTTTGGATTTACCAAGGTAGCCAATATGTCATAAATTTGTGACTTATGATCCGATGGAACTATGGTACAGATATTTGTGACTCTACAAAGGCAGAACGTTTCTTGACCAACTAAATTTCACTACTGATATTAGGGTCTTCTTGGTCTTCAGTCCTCAGAATGAAGGCTACTTATTCCTGTGTAATGCTGGCGTAAACCGACCAAACAAGAGGCTTCAAAAACGAGAACTATAAACACCATAACCGGATCACACGTGCCCATGAAGACTAAATCTTACTTCAGTCACTTTCCAATAAAAAATTTTATAAATTCTGACAGGGTCTTTCGTTTGGGCAACAAAAATTATATGCCTTGTTTCCTAATTCTTCGTCGAAAATGACACATTCACGACAGGCCATGCGAACTCCGGCAGTTATTACGTGATTTTAACCAACATGTGAATCGTAGCGTTGCTAAGCGACGGATTTGGAATTTATCTGAATGCAGTGCCCAACATAAATGTGTATCTCTCATGCAAATAGCACGAATAAATCCAGTCGTCTGTACCGGACGATAGATTTAGAGCTGGTGATGGGTATTCTTCCATTATGGTAATATGAAATGTACTGAAAGTTGAAACTGGACAATAAAACCCAGGCCGATATTAAGGTCCTATAGAATTTGTTTCCAAATTACGTTTCATGTAACACTGCGAATCACTCACTGTTTCTTCTTAAGACTCTGTGCGACGTTTGACTTTCTCAGACAATGACAGTTTAGATTACAATAAGGGACGTTAAGGCGTGTAGTTTATTTCACATACTATCCAGATACTCCATGAAAGTTCGTACTCACGTGTCATTCGGGCGCAAAGCAATTACTTTCCAAAATCCTGATCTCAATAAAGCACCACCAACAATTCTTGCCCAAACATAAAAGATGAATTGTATAAAATAAATGGAACCGTTTTAACCCTTATCCTGCTAACGCGGAAAATATGGTGAGCTTCTAATAATGCCAGCAGATGGCAGATGGGATATAATTCGGCATTTAAAGGGTTAAATAAAGTAAATGGCCGTGGATCAATTACATATTTTGAAAACATTTTACCCCTTACTAGAGTAAGGGGTAACTTCGAAGTTACGCAAAATTTATCATTAAATGTATAAAGAGATATGGAATTTATGATCTTGTCAGAACATGTCAGTGTAAATACAGGTCTGTCTTTTCAAAATGCGTTGTATTTCCACACACAGACTCGTGTACGATGAGTTTTAACACACACAACAAAATAAAGCGCAACGGCGCAGAGAGCAGTGAAATATCATACGGGGAATATCATATTTTTCTAACCCAGCTATCAATAATCCCTGTATCACAGTACTACATGACAGTCATTTTATCGCTTCATTCCACAAGAGAATTTGTCGTATGAATCGTGTGGAAGCATAAGGTAATATAAACATACAAGTATAGCTTTCCCATAATGGCAGCCAGTAGACGATTTTTCTTCTTCGGGTGATAAACTGTCATTCAATACACCGATACTGAGGGTGTAAAGCGCATATTTTCCATAACCGGGTGCATGAACATTTCTCCGTCAGCATATACAAACAAAATACTTTTCTGTGACCACACCTGACAGAGAGAGAGATGGACGACGTATATCTATTTCGAACAGACGTAAAATTCAGCAAGTTCTTTGTGACCGAACAAACTTCTGGGACCACCAGTCTATCTGATTATTTTTCTTACACTTCACGTGAAGGCAACTGCAATGTATTTGTAATTGAGGTATTATGCATTCAGAGATATGGAGCTGCGTCTTAAGCTATTAGGCTTCCGACATTTCGAGACAAAATAGGAGTTTCATTTTCAATAGTCACAAGGTCTTTATGACCACTGAATACGAAACCAGAGCGCTGCCTCAAAAGGTCGGGAAACAAACAGCCAGTGAAGCATCGCATCTCATTTCTAGTGCTGTGAAAACACAGAACTTATTTCTTCCTCTTATCTTAGAAGTCTGTTATCGTTGATTTAGGATACCTATCTAAATTCCATTAATATTTTTATTACAACAATGATCATTTGTTTCTTATTTTCAATTGTCTCTACTACTCACACGTTCTAATACTGCAGTGTCATTAGAAGCGTTCTCAGAATTTCGAAAAATGAATGTTAACTTCGTTATACCTGTATGTCCGTCCGAACGTCCAGAAGGAACGACTCGGCTCCCACTAGGAGAATTTTCATCAGATTTAATATTTAAGTATTGTTCGAAAATCTGTCAAGAAAATCAAAGTTTAGATGAAAATCTAACAACAATAACAGGTATTTTACCTGAATACCATTGTGCATTTATGATAATATCTCTCTGAATTATTCTTAGAATGAGAGATGCTTCAGATAAAGTTTGTAGAGACATTCAAAACACGTATTTTATGTTCAATACAATTTTTCCGAAAATCGTGCCGTTTATAAGACAACGTGGAAAAATGTGGTAGTGCCAGACAGGCCACAGATGAAAATACAGTACGGTGAGTAAATATGCAATATGCACACCAGATATCTACGGGAAGAATACAGATACACTCCTGTAAAATACAGCACATTACTTCTAATTGTTAAGAGCAGTACGAAATATTATGAAGCTTGTCAAGAGTGAAAAGGGATTCCACTGTTGCATCTTCATGGCAATACAGAACACTTTCATATTGCTGGCAGCTACATCTACGCCAAAAATTAAGGAACGTACTGTTGCGTTGTCATGGCAACAATGGTTACGCGAACGCGCCACGACGTAGTGTCCTACGTACATTGTCTGCCGTGTTGGAATGCAGAAATGGCATCTTCATATGACGTGGTTAACATAATATACACGCGCTAATACACGGCGCCACTCTCTATGTTTTTCCACGGATAACTAATTAATTATTCGATCAATCCTTTCAGATTTACATTGTATATCTAGACTGTTTCCATCAAATCGCGGACTCGTTCAATATTCACGACATGAAACTGAGACTTTTTTAGGGACAATTTAATGTGTTTTATTGGCAAAGTGCAGCGCTGAAATGCCGACCGAAGCACAGGCACCTACTGAGTGCTTCATAGCAACTCCTGCGTTCTAACGGCACTATCTCAAATAGTCAATTTTTATATTGTTGCAATGCGAGAAATGTGACGCTCTCAATCACAAGCCAAGCACTATGGTAGAAGCTACGGAAACCCGTTAACTGTGGAAACGAAGTCTTCACAAAATTACTCACTCACTCGCTCGCTCATTCGCGCGCGCGCGCGTGTGCGCGTTCATAAAAGCATTACACAAGGTACATACATGAACGCAATTTAGTACGTAGAGTTCATTTACCCGTTCTTCGGACGGGACGTTGTTACTAATAGACCGGACGCAAGAGCGTACAAATTAAAATAAAGTATTAATCTGCACTTTACCTTTACTGCATGAAGTCCTGTAAGATGTCCAGTGCTCAGTCATCATACCACAGGTTCTATACCTAGTATCTACATAGCACACCAAACTTATGTGTCGAAATACTGTAGCAGTCCGTGACTGACAAAGCACGAAGAAGGTGTTTAAGCACCGCGAAGCACCTTCAGTAAGGTATTGCTGATCCTAACAACAATAATGTATGAAGCAGCAATCAATTATGTCGTACTGAAATATCGCAAACCCCGTCATTTCCGTCTTAATTAATCAACGTTCTGTTGGAACTCCGAGAATAAGAAACATGCAAACAAAGTGGAGACATATCAGAAGCTTCGCGTGCCCGCCATGTTCCCATGGGACGACAGCTGTGTCACCGTACCAAGAGAACAATCTCTTGCTCTCCGGATGTCTTTCGTGTTGACAAAGAGTAATAGTAACAATCACCAGAGAGAAAGAGAGAGCAGAGGGTAGAGTAACAGCACGCTTCATCTGGCATTTGCTATTTGTATTGTGTGTATCACGCATTAATGCCATAGCAGCTACTGAGAAGATGCCACAGGGTTTGCAAGATGGGAATACGCTCTGCATCTACTACACTCCGAACAAAGTACACTTCCAAACGCTCAGATACTGCATTATTTTTCGGCGTTATATCTTTCTCCTTGTTCCTGGCTATTTAATGACTGTCTATAAAACGTGCATATTAAGTAGCACTGAGTTGCACATCTGTGAAGATTTAACTGCTGAGTATGTTGAAGGAGGCGTACACAAAGCGGTGTGTTGAATATTTTGACTCCACAGACGGAAGTACTTGGAGAATCGAAATATAAACCGCAACGGAATCCTTATAATCTGTCTCTTCTTCAAATATTACAAGGCCGATTAAAGTTAATTAGATGGGCAGAACATGCAACAAGCATATGACATGTGAGAAAATCATAGAGTATTCCTGTGGGAAATCCTGAATGAGAGAGGACCAGCTGGCAACACAAGTAGTGGGGGATAATATCAAGATGAAGCGTAATATGCAGCGTGCGTGAAATGGATTAAATTGACTCTGCCCAAAGACTGCTGGATATTTTTTTTTGTGATTACTGTAATTTTAAATCCAGAATGCTTAAAATTGGAGAAATTCTTGACCACCTTAGAGACTACCAGATTTTCACGAACTATGACGTCGGGTAGTGGAGGAAAGAGGTTTGACACATTTTGATTATCATCTTATAATTTACTTGTGTCGACTAAGATGAAATAGACGAAACCGAACTACAGATATTTAAGCACAAGACACGCTGTAAAATAAAATCTACATTTAAAATTTTATAAAGAAGCACACATACAAATTTCAGAAAGCGGGCGGAAGTTAACTACAGACTGCTAAACTGAGGGGCAGAATTACATAAATTTTAGAGACCAGGGTGTTTTCTTAAACTGGTTACACTGATATTTTTAAAAAAACTTCATCTTTCTGCTTTGCAGTAACAGTAGATTATTATTCATTAAATAACATCACTTAAAAATGTACCCATACTGTAGATACTGATTATCTGTACTAGTTCCAGCGTGCCGTGGAAAGAAGAGGACATCCGAAGTGTTCTGCAAACACCAAAGGACGATAACTTGGATACCCTAACCCGGTTCCATTCCCTAGTCTTTGATAAAACTACAAAATAACTGATCAGGACGTCACATGATATCAACTGAACGTAGTGGACGGAAAATGATAAATCTTTCCTTTGTATTATGAACCCGTGAGTTTCTTAACGAACACAAAGGCATAACACCCCCACGTTGGACACGATAGCTTCCAACCACGCTTTTTATAACCCATAATTTAAAGAAACCCTTCCGTTCGAGGTCATACAAAGGATGCAATTAAAAGCAACCTTAATAACTCAAGTATCAACTTACCAGGACATAACCCGTGTCGGTTCAGTCAAGTCATGACTACGAACATCTCGAGAATGGATTGAAATCACTTGCAGCAAGCAGCTGCCACGTCACAGTGGGCCTGATGCTGTCACAGCAATTTCCACCCCGCACAGCCACTCACTGCCCACTGTCCACACAGAGCTGGACGTTGACTGGTTTGTTCCTACCTACATCACATTTCACTGAAAATCTGAATTTCGACATTGTAACAGTTGTTACACATAAAAGCTGTCTAATAAGTTTGATAAAAAAGTAACAAAATACGTGAGCAGGAAATGCCGAGAACGTTTGGACGGAACGTGAAAATGAAGAAAATTACACATCTACGAACTTTATCGTCACTATTCACATCGGACTGTTCGCGTGATTAAATAAAGAGGGACGTTAAGCGTAGAAGGGGGAAATGGGAAACACACACGGAATTTCGCCGAGCAAGTTGACTCAAGCAGTAAAGATTCCGACCTGTATTCGGAAGGCGCTTGTATGGAATCTGGGCTGGGACACCGGGTATAGAGACGCATTTCTTTGTTTGCTCTGTTCCTCCAAGCGGACGCCGGAATTTTAACTTGAAAAAGACTGTTCTAAGTCACCGGGTCCTGTAACTGAAAGTATCTCTTTCTAATAGGTCCACCAGTTTAGGTACTGCCTTGCACCTGAAGATGGTAGCACACCCGGCTTCCGAAACGTAGTCCTACACTGAAAGTTTGATGATGGACAAAGTGCAAAGAAAGAAGAGCACTTCAGCAAGAAACCCCTCGCATCTTTAGGAACCCAAAAATTTATTAATTCTTCACACAAATCCCAATCCCCAGCCATATTAATTCATTCTACGACTTCATATTCCATTTCTTTAAGATAAGTTTTTAATACTGTCCTCCAACCTACACCATGTATTTCCCAAGGGTGTCTTTCGATTAAATTTCATCTCTCACACGAGCATTACAAATCCCACTAACTTCATCCTTCTTCGTTTGATCACCCTAACAATTTTTCGTGACCTGTACAAATTATTAAGCCCCTTAACGTGGACCCCTTTGGTTCTCCCCTTGCTTTGAATCACTTATACACTAATATTCTCACGGTCACCCCCATTCTCAACACTCTCAATCTGTTTTCTCCCCCAGGATGAAATTTATCAGATGCAGAAAATGGAACGTTTTCACGTATATTTTATTTGTCTTTGTCTAAGAAAACCTATTTATTCTCTGATAAAGGCTGTGTAACCAACAGTCATTACCTGTAAAAAAATACCGGTTTAAAACAGCTCCGTTAATGAGGCACCAAGCAGTGAGGCCGCACAGTCATATCAGAGAGTTCATTTAAGAGCTGCAAGCATTCTAAAACTTCACTAGAATTAAGTTGTGATTTCCACATTCTCTATAAGACTAACTAGTTACGCGAACTGGCCACAATGTTCCGCTGTACGTATACTGCTCATCTTGTTGTTCACAGCCCAAGTTTCGTCATCTTTTAACTTACATTTTATCCTTGCTTTTATTTGCAGTGTTCCACTTATTTTACGCGTTCCTAATAACTGACATACGCTGCAACTTGTATCATACTATGTTTCTCAGTAATACCACACTCTAAATATGAAACACGTAGCTACTCATCTTACTGTAATAATCCGGTGTATGATGTTGAATTCTATAGGAATTCTGGCTTGTATACAGTCCTTTCTAAGCATATGTAATGAATATTCCGCATGATTGGTTATCGGATGAGTCATTTGTACTGCAGATGAAGGTAAGTTTTGCACTACAGTATGTTTAGCTCTACAGGACACTAGGTGCATACACGATATCTCCTGTCACTTTAAACGTATTTCATTACCAATACACGAAATGAACACATCGTCATAACTTGGCATCAAAAGCTTCGTTTTATACATGTCCACAAACCCAAAGATAAGACACACCCGCTCTCAAGCTAACAACATGTGCCGATTATATCCATATTTTTAAAGTAGTCTATTTTCCGAATACGAAATGTTCATGTATCATCGCGAAGCGAGAAGCATGTCATTGTAGTTTGAAATGAATAAATAAATGCGAAGTGAAGCAGATTCGTTCCATTATTTCCTGGGATGGTTACACATACACGTTTAATGCCGAATGCGTTTTAGCCTATCGGATTAAGATCCACGTGATATGCAGAGTAAAGTGTGAGTGCGTGCGCCGATAACACAAGCACTCTTGTCGGGTACTTAGGGACCCTATGCTTGAGTTAAGGAAATCACATGGAAGCTGCCAAGGTACTTTTCTCTTCTATAACTTGTTCACATGTACAGAACACACCATGTATATGTCTTCTGTCCTTTATTTTCAAAAAGATTTATTTCTCCAATTCCCTCTTGTTTATTCACTTCACTCCTTTATCATATATCCTGCATTCGTTATTCTCCAACTTCCTACGTACTAATTTTTGCTTCTTTGTTTGTACACCTTCTTTCTTTACATTTCTTATAATTACTTTTATCTTTTTCTTTCATTCTCCAGATTTGTATTAGGGTGGCAACGGTTCGTATCTCATTAGGAACACCAGTTATTTTCACTGAGGTTTTATTAGGTTTTCCTCAGTTCTTCAAAATTCCGTGAAAATGTCTCATATTAGACCACAACTTGTTCCTCCCAAATCCTTTACAGCTCACCATTGAACAAACAACTCATCATTCCACGGGTCGTTACATAACACAGCCACCCACCCACACACACATCCTACCGATGTCCCAGTTACGGGGGGGGGGGAGGTGGGGTTGGTTTCGTTCCTACGAATCCTTTCCATCACGCGACGCAAAATTATCAAAACACAAGAGGCTTTCATAGGAGGTTACTTCCCCTCCTTGTTTAATTAACCACGTTAATAAGACCTCAATTAGTGGAAAGAGTAGACCTAATTAGCACAAGGACGCTTATGGGGGAGGGAGGGCTAGAGTTGGTGTATGAAATGCGCTAGAGACGAGACAAAGGTAAACGCGAAACGTTGGTGCTTTTAGGCAGGGATCAATAAAAGCAACCGCCATCGCTCTCTTCCAAACCTTCCTCTTGAATCCCATAGCATGCTAAATATGAGGAGGATTCCAATAAGCCGGCTCATATATATATATATATAGAGGAAATGTCCGTGTCATTGTTGTTTTTGTTATGGCCCCGGAGTTCTGGTGGCTGTGGCTTCTACTATACACTTCAGGTAGTCTTGACTGTAGGGGCTGCTACACGTTTCCGAAGCTACGAAATAATTCTAACACAGTATATGCCAGGCGTTCCTACAGGAGGTGTTAAAATATCCTGGCGGACCGCACAAACCTGTCCGCCTAATATATGTGTTACATAGCGCCTACGTATAAAAAGAACATTCACCGCAATAACTACACGACTATAATTTATGCGATAGTGCCGACCTGCTGTTTGTTTCTCGGAAACTGCAGTAATTTTTCCACCAGACACTACGTCCTACCTTAGACCACACACATAGTTGCAATAATTCTGCTAGTAAGACCGCCTCTGTGGTCTAGTGGTCAGAGTTTCTGGCTACAGATACAGAGGTCCCGGGTTCGATCCCCGGCGCTACCAGATTTTCTGAGTAGTAGTGGGTCTGGAACGGGGTCCACTC
>Ga0123352_10016281_pt1 | contig 11839 bp, 4 predicted proteins | sample TergutLab28metaG_FD_89700 | JGI IMG/M metagenome (GOLD analysis project Ga0123352, IMG submission 89700) | Labiotermes labralis P1 segment gut microbial communities from Petit-Saut dam, French Guiana - Lab288 P1 | ecosystem: Host-associated > Arthropoda: Insects > Digestive system > Gut ...
AAAATAAATTTGAGAAATTATTGCATCTAGTTGGTTTTATTAGAAGAATTTATCACGGTGCACGGTCTCCTGCACATCAAAGTCTGTTACCTGTTGTGTACATGTAGAATGGGTCAGAAGTAGTAACTGGAAATACTGTGAATTATATGTTATTGCTGTATGAGTGTCATGTAAACTGTCACCTTCCACTGTATCTCAAACGTACACACAGCATAGACTTCACAGTTCTTAAAGACTATTTTAAGGCTGGTTTCATTAAATCACCATACACAGAGACTAACATACCTTATCTGAAACAATTCTATTCTGCTCCTTTCTATTCTTCATTGATAACCTGTATTTCTTCCATTTATATGTGGGTGTGTCAGCACTAATTTTTTCATTTAACATTAACTTCAAGCAAGTAACAACCATAACAGAATGCTAAAAATACTGAGATGTTCTTAACAGTATGTTCAGAACACAATCTATAGAAGCCAGAGAAGACACAAAGTGAAGCAAATATTTATTTGCATCAGCCCAGTGGTCACTGTTGCCATTCAGTGCATATGTAACTACTCGCACGACACAACTTTCCTTAGTTCAGGTTACCCAAAGGACACATCATCACAGAGTTCTTAAAATCTTTGTATCTTCAATTCCAGTTTATCGCCCACCAATTAGAGACAATCTGTATTGGAATCATTTGGTACAAAGACATCCAATGACGGAACAGTTCGTGATATTACAGACACTGCAGGATATTAGCCTTGATAAAGTCAGCTTAGGGTCCAATAATTAATCTAACAAAACATTAAATCATAATGAAACTATTAATTCATTTAGGTTTCTGTAAAACAAAATGTTGTCACAGCTGGTGCTATGGAAAAAGACATTACCTAACATTTTAGGAAAATCATGTTCATTATCCCAACAAAATATATTTTTAATAATGTAATGCTTTGTTAATATTTTTAGGAAAATCGTGTTTATTTTCCCAACAAAATATATTTTTAATAACATAATGATTTGTTAACATTTTAGGCAAACCATGTTCATTATCCCAACAAAATATATTTTTCATAATGTAATGATTTGTTAAATGCTAAAATGTGTGATGTCAATTGACACAACAAGCAGCATAGTTTGGTCTTTTTTCATTGAAAGTTAATCAGACAAAATTTCCCACGAACAATAAAATTCAACTGAAAACTTTCTAGAATGTAGCTGGTTACTTTTTCTTTCAGACCAATGATATTTCAAGGTTTTTATCAGAAGTATTTTGTGCGGTATCCATAATCATCTAGCACACTTTTCATACCAGCACAGTTTTCTTCCACAGACAGATCATGAGGCGGTTAATGGTACAGACAACTCCACTAAATTCCTGTAATGATATTGGTAGGACCATCTCACCCAGTTCTATTGTTTGGGAAGGTGGAATTCATAAGAGTTCTCAGTTCTTTGAAATAATGAGGTGACATCCCAGGGAATATGTACCTTAACTGATGCTAATTCACCCACTTTAATCTTAAAACCATCATATGAAGTCTACCAATAACAGAAACAAAATAAGGCATAATTTTTCATGTAGTGACATAATTCCATCACTCTTAAACCTTCTGTTTGAATAATTTTGGGTTATGATGGTTTCTTTCAGCATGTTCAATAATCATCATTTCTCAGAAAAAATACCTTCATCTTTCAATTTTACTTTATAAGTGTAGTGATGCTGAGGTCATGCAGTTGGTTTTTATGAAAATCATAATGAAGCTGCAGGATACAGAGAAGTGAGAAATTGCTTGGTCAAATGAATTTCTATCAGTTTATCAAAGAACGTTATAGCAAACAGTAAACATACTTCACAAATTTAAGGCGAATTTCACTGCAGAGCAGACTTCAAACTATTTTCTCAAATTTAAAGAAGGGGATGATGAAAACGCTAAGTACTGCAGTTTCTTAATAACATTTTAAAAATTTTCAGAATTAGGAGACACAGTGATTCGTACGACAGATGTCACTTCCAGAAATAATAATAATAAAAAAAAGATTACTGAAGTGGCATACACCCCACTAAAATACAAGATAATCAGTTACTAAAAAGTTGAAACATATGGCTTATTTGTAACAAGAATTGTTTACTAATCAAATTGTGCTGATAAAGTAAAAAATGTAAGTTTGATGCCCTCAGAAAGAACAAGAGAATGCCACATACCAAGAAATCATTACTGTCATTGCCAGCCTCTCACAGTACTCGCATATTCATCTTACCTTCCTTGGTCAGCGCATGTGTTAGAGTCAGGAATGTCATGGAGATGAGAAGATTGAACAGCCAATTGACTGATGTGGCAACACTGTTACATGAGCTCCTAGCCCACATAGGATATATTTCCGAGTTTATTGTCCATGGCATTGGTCCCATGCCTACACAGTCAAAACAAAACACCTAAATTATTAGAGACAAAGTCAGTGGCAGAGTGAATCATTTCTGTGACGAATTCTACTAGTATGAAGAAAACTAATGCTTTATGAGAGGAATTCAAAGATCCTCAGGTGCAGCTACACATTTTCTAAATTTATGCACGTCAACTTATTTACAGGTTTTATGTTCTGTTGACTGTGCATCTCCATATAATCTTGTAAATGAAAACAACTTGGTGCACAATTTATTCTTAGTGTATTTCATCAATTTTATTTATAACCTCTACATGTTTCAGACCTCTCCAGGTCCATCATCAGGAGGAACAACTGTATTTATGCCACACTTGGTACTTGTCTGGTATACAGGATGGATCCTGCATACCAGACATTCAGCTATAGAGAATAACAAGTACCAAGTGTGGCATAAATACAGTTGTTCCTCCTGACGATGGACCTGGAGAGGTCCAAAACATTAGAGGTTATAAAGAAAATTGACAAAATACACTAAGAATAAATCATGCACCAAGTTGGCTTCATTTACAAGATTATTTACAGGTCTTCCTTCTTCTGGGACGATGCTGTTCAGTGTCAGTGGGCAATGTGTTATTGATGTTTTGAGGCAGTGCATCTGTCCTACTTTCAGGGTCAAGTATACTGCAGCAAAAGCCTAAAATCTCATTTAATTTATACACTTTGAAAATCAATTGACAAATTTTTCCTGCTAGCTTTGAAAATCAATTGACAAATTTTTCTTGCTAGCACATTACATTTTTCACATAAATACTTTTCAGTAACCATTTAATTTCATAAGGGTAAAAAGGCAAAGTTCAAGCTATAATAGGCCATGAAGGCCTCAGTGCTAGATAGGGGTGGATAGTCAATGCCATGCAATGGCCACTTTACTCCCAAGAAAGAGACCCGGTACCCACTATAAAGGAGGCTGGGTGGGCCCCAGGGCCAGTCTGGATGGGAATGGAAAATCTTGTCCCCTAATGGGATTTGATCTCCGGACCATCCAGCCCATAGCAAGGCACTATTCCCACTATACTATTGTGGTCCACAGTTCATAAAAGCTATTTAGTTATATCAGTTTATGTAACAATGCTTTATCAGCTTCATTGGCTATACAGTATAAAATAGCAGTATGTCCAGGTATGAATAATTTGGAGCAATGAGATGGGAAGCAGTTGTGATATAAGGTTCCATCCTAATATTTGCCTACAGGGACTTGGTAACACCACAACAGCAGAGTTGCCTGCCAAAGATTCTACGTGGGAGTATTCAAAATATGAAGTCTAAGTACTAAACTTTACAGCATCATGTTCTTGGCTTCTAAGCACTCCACCTTGTAGTCACCAATGAAACCAATGGCCTATTCAGAAATGGTTCCACACTGTTTCTACTTACATGTACATCTTTGAAATGAAAGTTTGTACTGTGATTGGTGAGACAGCAGACACCCTATTGCAAGGTGAATACATAAATTAATAGCCTGTGGTCTCTACTGAATTCACAGAACATTTGTTTTATTACCTGGTGCAAAGAAGAGCAAATAGATTCCAAGTGCTGCAACTGCTATCCAAGAGTACCTTGATGGACACCAGTTAACAGCCCAGACCAGCTCACTACTTGTTGCATTGTTGCACAAGCCTGATAATGGGGGAGCAGATGGATTATGGGGGTTTTCCTTCCAGCAAGATCCATTCTTTACCCCAGAAGACAAATCCCAGAAACAGAATCCACAGTCCTCGCTTACACATTCTGTACATGTCCTGCAGTAACATATAATTAGAAACTCTATATAAAAATTGTAATCTCAAATATGCGTCACAATTGGTACTGACATGATATCTGAACTTTGACTCGTAAGCATACATATTTACATGTCACATAGTGAACAGGCATAATGCTTATCATTACAGGGGCCATAATTATAACAGAGAAAGGGTACTGACTGATTCAAACTCATAATTCATAAGCAAAGACTTTTAAATGGTATTATAAACATAATTACTTATCATAAACCAAATTTAATATGTTGTGTTCTGACAGATGATTTATCTTTTTCCATTACTTAGTTTATAACAGAACAGGATGTGTCTGTCCCATTCAGTCACCTTTAACACACATTAATCCTGAGAACGCAAATGTGTGAGTCACCCTACAACTGCATAGCCACAAACTGAAAGTAAAAAAATATGAGATAAGGAGCTGTGTACCAATTGCACTCAATATTCTCTTCATTTTGAACAAGTGCCCATAATACCCTTCTGTTTTAGATGAATGGTTAAGGAACTTCACAGTCAGTTGCAAGCTGGCAGTAGAACATCTCATAAACATTACATAAACATTACACCCAAAGCAAAACTGAAAGCAATCTCAGAAACAACTTGTTGACACAATTTCAATTCTTAGAAGTAACTACCTCTCTTTTTCCATTCTTCGCTGACACTACATTTCATGTGATGATTTAAGATGATTTTATGAATAATGACTATCGTTGGCTTGTAACTAGATGATTCTGTGCCATACAATCTTCTTTCAAAAAAGTTACAGTTGCTCATCTAAATGAGGAATTCACTTGTTGTAAGGCATTAGACTGTGCATCACAGAAGCCAGCATTTGGACCCTTACTATGCCAGCTGAGTCCAGTCCACCCTCCCAATTTATTCCTAGCTAATCAGTAGAGTCCCAAATGATCTTTTGTTCTCCTTTATCTTACACTTTGGGTATTCTCTTGTTACTGACTTAATGTACCTTCCCCTACTTACTCCAGACACCCTAACTGCAAACTCCAATTCTTTTTTTATGTTGCTTATATCATATCACAGAACATGTCAAATTTTGAAATCCTTGAACAATATATATGTTATTTATTGTGAGAGATCTTATTCAGACTGACATCCAAACACCAAGCTGGAGGACCAATCCTTGTCAGCTTTACATCTTTCCCTATTCAATACATTCATTGGTATCCTACATGGATTACTCAGTTTTGATACCAAATTACAACAACAGCTGTGCTAAGCATCTGCATTATATAAAACAGACATTAAATGAAATAGGCACCATCTCACACTGATCAAGTGTACCAACAAAAAGAGGATTAGAAATTCAGTAATACAAAATCATTTAATAACCCAACCAACAAAATACAAACTATCTTTGCAAAATCAATTACAGATTTTCTCCAGATAGTCTGTACTTTGCTGGTTGAATGATTAAATGTTTCAATTATAAATGTATGGAAATATGCAAACTACAACATCAGTAATCCGAAGTTTATCACCAGCTTGCTGAATGCCAGAAATGACCATGATTCAATAAACAAAAATTAACTCAATCTTAGCTGCTACTAGCACACACAGCATTTTTATTTATGTACTAATATAAGAGGAAATCTTCTGTGTATGTTATGTCACTCTCACATAATGTAGTTTTCATATACTTACACAGGTGGCAGCTCAGTATCTGAAACTGTGTCATCAGAAGGATAAATCTGTAACTTAAAAGGGTGTTCAAATGTAACATAGCTCAGTTAGGAAGGGGAGGGGAGGAGGGGAGGAAGGTACAAATAACATAATGCAGGGGAAGAAAGGGGTAAGAAGTAAAGACATAACAGAAATAATTCCCTGATCAATTTCAATCAGCTTGTTCTACCACTGCCCAATGCATTAATAAGACAAAGAGATAACTTACTTTGCGCCCATGCAGTCACTGTCCCCTGATGTCACAAGTGGGGCATCAAGAGTCATTAAGTGAAATCCAACTCCCAAAGTGACTAACGAAATGACAACACCTATAAAACAAAAGATGTGTTACAACAGTACACTTCACACAGAACATAAATAATTGTATTTGTTCAGTTTACTTAATTTCATCCTGAGGCCTCAACACAGACCTGAATTTCAAATCTAATTGTCTAACATGGATCAGAGACACACAAATGTGCATCTGAGCTGTAGGTAAGTTTCTCACTCATTCAACTAATTATTCTTGATTTCAAACTTTTGCCATGTTTTGAATGTTATATGCTTTCTTCTGGGTAATTCCCCAGCATCTGAATTTTACATGCCAACCTTTTGAAACACTCTGTCTGTTCCATCTTCATAGGCGGGTAATGATGGGGGTTGAGAATGTTGGGGTATTTATACACCAACATTCTCAATCCCAGTTATTCTTCATACCTACCTGCTTACAAAGATGGAACAGACCGTGTTCCGAAACGTTGGCATACAAAATTCAGACGCCAGGGAATTACCCAGAAGAAAGCATACAATACTCTATAATTATCATTGTCTTATGATATATGTTACCAATAAAAGCGATCTTCAAACAACAAATCTGCATCAAACATGAAACACACCAACAAGCTGCTTCACTTGCCTCCGAGGGACCACAGTGTTAGTGGTCTCCTTCCAACTCGCTCCACAAGAAAGAGGCCAATGAAAGTGCAAAAGAAGTTTACAGATGCTGTTGCACAAGCAAGCCAAATGGCGACGGAGTAGTCTTTTATACCTGCCATCTGAATAATACTTGCACTATAATACCTGAAAAAATACAAATACAGTGGTATTATTAACCTTTTACAGCCTACTGGTTACGTGATGCACCAACAGGTTTAACTTTCAATAATTGTATGTTCTGTTCACATTGTATTTATGTGTTTTGTATTTACCTCAGAATAAAGAGTGACTTCTGCCCCATATATTGCAACTGATTGGTTTTTATAACCCAGATGAAAAGTGTTTACTGCGCAGTATGGACTGGGTCTTTAAATAAAGCAGTCGGTGCTCCATCTTTAAATGGTTAATAACAGCAACAGTGACAGTCTGGTTGTTGCCAATTATGCAACAACCAAAGGACGTAATGAGAGACGGCACTGGAAGTGCAATTTAGGAGATCTGAGAGGCATGTTCACTTGGTTAGGACTGATGAAGCACAAGTAATTGAGACTTAGGGTTCTCAAATGGTGATTATAAAGATTTCTCTCTGCCAGCTTTGTAGTCTGGTATAGGTGTACTAACAAATAAATAAACATACAAACAAATACATAAAAATAAATAATTTTTATGACATCTCCATAGCTTCAAACATCTGCATGTTTCTATTCCTGGAGCCCACAGAAAATGAAGTGAGGCAGTATTGTCAGGAAATATAATGTGCTCAAGCACTGACTATAACTGCAAACATTACAACTAGAAATGACAGCCATTATAAAATGATGCACAATGGAAGACAGAACAACAGTGCACATGCATTCTGCCATTGCTGTGATGTCTGCATGTCTGTCACTTTTGCTTCTACATGTACTGGGTTGAGACAGTACATGTTTCAGTTTTGGCAGTGTTGAGATAGGAGCACCAACTGGACAGGGCTGACAAATACACAAGTGTTCAAGCTTCCTGAATAACTACCTACTAAAAGAAAAATTTATTTCTATATAGGAAAATGTATGTAACATAAAACATTGTCAGAAAATAAGCAAAACTGTGTATTTAATTTACTGCCATATGTGCTTAAGTGTTTAAAGGTGATCCAACATAGTAAACAGCACAGACGCTTAGAAACTGTAGGTGGCCAGGACAGCGTGGGCGGTATAGCTACTCGCTATTGGCTTCACGGTCTGGTGTTCAAACCCCGGTGGGGGCGAGATTTTCCATACCCGTTCATACTGACTCTGCAGCCCACCCAGCCTCCTGTAAAATGCGTAACAGGACCCTTCACAGGAGGTAAAGGGGCCGAGGCGTGGTGCTGACAACCCGCCCCATATAGCGCCGATGTTAAAGAGCGAGTAGAGCTATACCTCTAACCAACCTCTGTGCCTTTATGGCGTGGTACATGATAACCTTTACCTTTTAATGCTGGTGTGTAGAAAGATAACTTCAAATACCCAGTACCTAGCCTGTCCGATAACTGAAATGTGGTACATCATGCATCATAATGGCATAAGTAACTTTAAAGCTGCTTACAGTGTTATGTGGAGTTCTATTACCTGTACTCCTCACCAATATTATTCAGATGATCACAAAAGAAGAATGAGATGGACAGGGCATGTAGCATGTATGGGGGGAGAGATGAGGTGCATACAGGGTCTTATTGGGGAAACCTGATGGAAGGAGACCCCTTGGTAGACTTAGACAAAGATGGGAAAATAAGATTAAAACGGATTTTCAAAACGTGCGATGGGGAGACACGGACTGGACTGATCTGTCCCAGGATAGGGACAGGAGGCGGGTGCTTGCGAACACAGTAATGAACGGTCAGGTTCTACAGAGTGCTGGGTATTTCTTGACTATCTGAGAAACTAACAGCTTATCAAGAAGGACACTGCTGCATGTAGTTGGTTAGCTGCTTAGTTGCTTCGTTGGTTAGTTGATTAGTTGGTTAGCTAGCTAGTTAGAGTAGCTTACATCACAGTGTTGATTCCAGAGAGCTGCTGTATGGCTTGAAGCAGGCAGCCAAGTAACAATGCTCTTCGTGTCACTTTTGTGGCAAGAATCTGTGTCCATAAATACCCGCTGCCACCAGATCTCCTTCGTTCTTGTAGTTCGTTCTCCTCCTCCATACAAGTTTCTTTAATACTTTCGAGTTCCTCTTCAACAGGAAAGTCATTCCCTCGAATTGATCTTAGTACCTTCAAAGCCTCATCATACCTGACAACATACAGGATGTGTACAAGGCTGCATATTCACGAGCAATACTGACAGGCGCACATATTGAAGCAAGAGGGAAGAGTGTAGAATATTACATGTAGCGGTAATGATATATTTATCCTTTAACTGTTACAGATGGACCTCTACAAATACAGAGAATGCTACATAAATAGGTTTTTGGCCTAGGAAATCAAGCAGAAAAATATGGAATTGTAGAAAATTAATAACAATAAACAAATACTTTTTTTAAAATGTACAATGATTACCTTATGGAACAATTTCCATACATTCCTTGACCCATCTTTCTCCTGACAGAGGTCTACAAATAAAAGCATCTATTCACACAAATAAAGGTAATTAAATCTCACTGACTTATTTCAGTTTCACTCTTAGGGAGATGAAATCTTTAACCCAAAAAATACAAAAATAAATATTCTTCAAAATATTCCACGTACAATAAAATAAACCGCCAACTGGATGCAACAGTAATAATTTTATTAATAATTTCAATCAGCTCAACATGTTTCGGGCGATAATTTCGCCCATCCTCAAGAGCACTCGACTGCGTTTACAGCTTGTGGTATAATGCGCCGACGATGCTGCCTGCTGGCACCATCATCAGTACATCATACCACAAACTGTAAACACAGTCTAGTGCTCCTGAGGATGGGCGAAATTATCGCCCGAAACATGTTGATCTGATTGAAATTATTAATAGAATTATTACTGTTGCATCCAGTTGGCGGTTTATATTATTGTATCAAAGATGCACGGTCACACAAACATCAAATTTCACGCATATTTGCATTTTACTGTTAGCCTCCTTATGCGTTACAGATCCTAAGATTATTACACATGCAGAAACCGTGATTAAAATATGCAGCTTACCTTTTCTTAGAAACCAGCCATCGAGGGCTTTCAGGCATCCCTAAAAATCCAACTAACTGTACAAATGCCGGCACTGCAGCTAAACCAAGCATGTATCTGCAATGTAGGACATCAAGTAAGTTTGTGAGTTAACAAGAAAAATAATTTTAACGTGATATTAAATAAAAGAACGCTGTGCGTGAGTTCAGGCTTCCGCCGCGAAGTAGGTGAGAAATGCGCTCTTCTGAGTTATTACGCTGCGAGTAGTGGTAATTTCTTAGAGACATTTCTGGACTATCTATTGGTCCCATCTTCAGGGGTAGGATAGTGATCCTTTCTCTTGGATTCTTGACCCCTGATAATTGGGCCCACAGGTTGTCCCGAAACGTCGGTAAGAAATTACCACTACTCGCAGCGTAATAGCCCAGATGAGCGCATTTCTCGATACAATGCTGTCTATTTTTACTATGCGTGTCAATAAAAGGCATACGACTGTAGAAGGACTACAGAAATAAGGCACATTGTTTGAGGTTGTGATAATTTAAACAATATATTATTTGATGAAATTTCATTAAAAAATGTATTATTATTGTCAGTCACCTACTTAAAAATACGATATGGCAGTTAATGACAGACTGCTAAACTCTACTGGAAGCTTTAGCAGTCTAGAAAGACGAACATACATAGAATAGTCAACTTTAAAAAAAAAGGTGCTTGAAAGATGCAAGTAGCGTAAGACCAGTATTATTTTGTTAAGGTTCTGGAACTGTGTCATGGATGAGAAACAAAGTGGAAATGCCTCCTTCTTGATACCCAGTAAAAAGCAGATATGCACCTTATCACAAAGAAGCGTATTTTTTACACAGATTATGAATATGTTACACAGCAAACAAATGATAATACAACAAGACAAATGAGAATAAGGTAATGACAACTCACCTTTCATACGCAAGGTACCAATGGATATCACTAAACTGCTCTCAGTTTAGTAAACAAAGGCGCAAACAGAATTTTTATTTGGGGGGGGGAGGGGGCTGACCCTGAGGCTATATACAATTTTTGTTTGGTTTTAAAAACTATGTTAGGAAAATCATGTCAAAATCTCCCAACTTATATCTAGTGAGGTTACAGGGAAAAATTAAAAGCAACTGAAAAACAAAAAAATACCCACATATTCATGCGGATTTATTACACTTTTCTATATTACAATGTACCAGTCATCAGCCGATTGCCGTGGCTGATTTAGACTGAAGCGTAAATCACGTGATACCATTATGTGCACAAATGTGTCTTTTTTTTTATTTCGCTTTGGGAGAGTGGGGGGTGAGAGGAAAGGCCGCAGCCCGGCAGCCCCTTCCCCCGGGTGTGCCCATGATAGTAGAGTCTTAATGTAACTTAATATCTAGGACATCGGATTCCTGTGTAGTGTATTATTTAACAACACGCTCAAATACTAAGATTACGCAGTATCGGTGAGCAGCAAATAATATTTCATCCATGCACGTATATATTATTAAAAAAGTAAACAAATTAAATAAGGGGAGGAAAAAGAAAAATTAGGTAGCTGATGTCTCTCAATCAGTGGAAAGACCAAAGTACGTGTCTGTGAATATGCACCTTACCTCATATCGTTCGGCGTTCATGTAGTAATGTCAAGTATTTTTACTTGTTATGTGGCTGGGGTGTGTTATTTCAAACTTTTGTCTAACAGTATTTATCACAAAAAAAACCAGAAATTCCAAGATATTAAAACCTAAAATATACGAGGGTCGTACCGAAAGCATGAGCAACCATTTTTGCATGCAAACCGGGAACAGCAGACGAAGGAGAGTATGGTGGTAGATGGAACCAGCTGTTGTGTTATCCTTGAGTGTCTCGTGACGTCAATAGCTTGCATCACGTGACCAGTATCACTC
>Ga0123352_10016286_pt1 | contig 11837 bp, 7 predicted proteins | sample TergutLab28metaG_FD_89700 | JGI IMG/M metagenome (GOLD analysis project Ga0123352, IMG submission 89700) | Labiotermes labralis P1 segment gut microbial communities from Petit-Saut dam, French Guiana - Lab288 P1 | ecosystem: Host-associated > Arthropoda: Insects > Digestive system > Gut ...
AGTATATACCATGTTTAAAATATTCGGTACCTATATTTGTTGAATAAATATATAAAATGCAACTTTGGAGGTTAGCGGTGCGGTACGTCAACTATAGTTGACATTAGGCGTCAAAAGGTTAACCAAATGAAGATAGAAGAGAATACTGAATGAGTTAATTAACTAATTAATTGCTTTAAAATGATTAATGTATTTTAATTTTAAATAAACTTCAGCTACAGGTATTATTGTACAACTTTAGGGAGTGTTTCTCAGTACGTACAGAGAACTACACCAAGGGCTGGACAATCGATGATCAAGGTTTGGACTCCAGGCAGCAACAAGGAATTTTAGAGCGTTCGAAAAATTGCGAAAAGCGACTTTTAGTTACGTAATTCTGCCCGTCTGTCCGCATGGAAAAACTCGGCCTCCACCGGAACGATATTCACTACATAAATTATTTGAGTACTTTTCGAAAATATGTCGAGAAAATTCAAGATTCATTAACCCTTAACTAGCGAACGTGGAAAATATGGTGAGCTCCTAATAATACCAGCAGATGGCAGATGGGATATAACTTGGCGTTTAAAGGGTTAAAATATGAAAAGAATGACGCGTACTGTAATTAAGACCTGCGCACATTTATGACAATAGCTCGCTGAATTCTTCTTAGAACGAGAAATTTTTCAGACAAAAGTTGTAGAGAAAACCGAAACACACACTTTAAGTTCAATAAATTGAATAAAGAGAGACCAACTTGATGTCACTTGCTTTATTATTTCATTATTTAATGCTCAGCATGTTTCGGATGTTAATACATTCATCTTGATGAGCTTGCGACTTATTTGTTGAGTTATTTCATGGGTTGTATTGCTCTAGTACGAGTTACGTTGTGGTTTGACTGGGGTGGTGTGGTATCCGGATGCAGGCTTCAGGATGGATGTATTAACATCCGAAACATGTTGAGCATTAAATAATGAAATAATAAAGCAAGTGACATCAAGTTGGTCTTTCTTTATTCAAATATCGAGATGATGCACGGTCCAATAAACATAAGATTCAATAACTCATTTCCGAAAATCTTGATGTTTATGAAATAATATGTTACAGCCAGACAGGACACGTTTCACGCTGCACAACTAATGCTACAGACACCTACTAAAAAAATGGAATACATACTGTTTTCCCACGGCAACGCCAGATATATGAACGCGCCTTTGTGTTCCACTTATATGTATATTACCTGTCTTATTAGTGACAATAACATTTTTGTCTCAAATGTGACCCGCCCAATTCCTGTATGACATCTAGACGTAATTTCAGGCTTCAAGTGTTCACTACTTTCCACTGAACTGCAATACCTTTTAATTCAATCTCTCCTCCCAATCTTCTCCACTACAATTAGACGCGGACAGAGTGTTTTGTGTATGTCTATATGTTAAACAGAATGAACTGGGAAATATACATGAAGTAAGAGCGATGGAAAGCCAAAGGAGATTACACGTGATTTAACTAGGATTCGAAAAGAAAGTGCACTGGGCCAGTACTTTCTGAGGGAAAAGCGAAGACAAACAAACGGTAGGAGCCTCATCCGCAACACAAACAGCAGCTAAATTCTTTTATTCCAAGCGAGTTCCCCTTACGGTCCGGTTCATTGGGAAGGCGGATTTAAATCGCTGGGAGTGGCAAGTGGATGTATGCAGCCTTGACGTAAGAACGAATAACATGTTTTAAAAGCTAAGGTGGTGCTTTTAATTAAGATCTTCCATGCGATTTCGAAATTGGTCAAGTGCTGATTTTTTTTTAGAAGTCTTTACACTAATACTACCCAAAATAAACGTTTGGAAACAGAAGCTAAGAATTTATTCATTATGCACTTAAACGTTGGTTGTGTAAGGGATATAGAGTCCACGTAAAGTGTTAAAAATATCAGAAGACTGAATACCGCCAACGTTTCCGCCCGCTAATATACGAGATTCTTAGCCTCTTACATCAAACGTCCATCACCACACAAAAGTACGGTATGGCTGAAATCTTAAAGTGTACTTAGTCCGGCCCGATCGGAGGAGAATCCGACACGACTCACAAGTTTCCTTCACTTCTGTAAACCTTACCCAATTGAAGACAGACTTCGTTTTGTTCTAGCCCTATGAAGCGCATTCCTTCCACAATTCTCACCGACAAACGTGTCATTGATGTGGTTGGGTTCAATTCAAAAGAACTAGTTTTATTTGAATGAATTATTTAGGCTAAATAGGCTCTAAGGATATTTGTCGTGATTTCGGCTTTGAGGAATGGAACTTAGATTCTAACTCCAAATATGTCAGATATTGTCTAGAAATTTCTTCCTTCCGGGAACGAGGGGAGATAAGAAAACACCTGAGAAGCAAGAGTCTTGTGTTTCGGGTGGAGCATGACCGAAGCCAATTTGGCAAGCTGTCTCTTTAATACACTCTCCTGTCGCCACATTACGTGCACGTGCTGTCTGTCACACAGCAACTTGCTGGCCAATTCACAAAGCACAAATAGCGTCACAGCTCTTAATGTTCTGACTTTGCCACGAGCATCAGGTGAAGACAGTTACAAATAAGTTGCTCTTTGCGAGACACGAATGGGCCGAGAAGGCAGGAAATGTTCAGTATAAACTTTGACTCCTTCCACTTTAGGCAGCCCCGAATCGAAATATTACCTATGCTACCAGGCACCGGCCCAGTCCTAGCAGGTCCAGTTCATCACAAACTATTTCCGTGATATGGCACTCTACAAAGTGACACCTGTTTTCAACGGAACCTGAAACAGCGAAAACCACGCATTTAGAGGTAAAAGTTACAGTCCTAAGGATCTAAAGAGTCTCGAGGTTCCGGACTGCAAGTACCTGTATGAAAAGGAACCTGCCAGCAACGGAAAAATTTTCGTTCCCTCGAGGTTCCGTTACAGGCAAGTTTCACTGTGTTTTTTTGTCCGATCTTCTTCGCTATATTTCAAATAATGAATTTCATACTAACACCCTGTATGCCCTTGTATTTGTTGTCCATCCTGATCCCAGCTACGTCTAAATACCTTACCGTCCTCTCTCTGATTATTCCAACAGTCACACGTAACGCGTATAAATTACGATCCCTCCTTATCTACAGCCGCTCATTGTTAGCTCCTTCATCCTTCTCGGGCCCAAATGCTGTCCCAAGCACTCTGATTCAAACACCTCCAATTTATACTGTACCTTCACAACAACAGACCAAGATTTAACTCACAGTAAAACACGTGGCAACAGTTCGTCACATGTTGCTACACATTCAAGGAAGTTAAGTACCAAAAAGCGATACACATTAAGGGACACGATATTTGTCATGTTCTTATCAACTCTGTCAAAAATTAACCCCACTTATGTTAAAATAGGGGGACCGCGGTAGCACAGTGGTTAAGGTGCTGTGCTACAAATCGGAAGGTCGCTGGTTCGATCCCAGCTGGTGTCGCTGGAATTTTTAATTGACATAAAATCCTTCCGATCGCACTATGGCCCTGGGGTCGACTCAGCCTCTAACAGAAATGAGTACCAGAAGTATTTCCTGGGGGTAAAGACGGCCGGTGCGTAAGGCTGACAACCTTACCACCATCCTGTGCCGTTGTCTCGAAATCTGGGAACCTTAACTTCCTGTAACCCTCTGGGCCACTCCGGGCCTGTAATGGGAATGCTTTACATACTTACTTTTGTTAAAATATATTTTAACAAAAATGCGCAACCGGAACTGTCATAATCTGTACAAACACACTCTCTGTGTATTTCAAATCTCTTCACCTTGTGTAATACTAACAACTTCACTTCACTGGTTGCTTCGTTCCTCAAAATCGCCATTTATTTCCGTCACAGAACGCAGCCGAGCCACGTTCTGCACAATATTGAGAGCAATGCTGATAGGTAAATGAATAAAAATAAAGTTGGATATTTTTAAATTGTCAATATCGAATAATTAATTCAAATCTCAAGCATTCTAATGTCGGCAAACAATCACAGGCCTAACATTTTGGATATTTTCCATTATCTGAGACTGAGAGGGCCACAAATTTTAGAGACTGTGTCAGCCAGGGCTTCAGATTTGTCGTTTTGTAAAGATCCAACCAAAGCGGGTTTTCCAATTTCTCAATTTCAATGAAAGAAAGAGGCAGATTTAGCCTCCAAAACGTTGAGTCGTTTAACCTAATATGATGGACAATATCGAATCTTTTAGTCACAGCTATAGGACTATGTGTGTTAAAAATAGCTTAACTTAATGAGTCTAGAAGGTAATTCGAGTCACACACACTAAAAGCAGCGCGGTTTAATCACGAAGCCTCGTCTTCTCACTGTTTAGTAAGTTTCAGCATCCCATGAACTGGACAATTCGTGCAGAAATGAGTGCTGTAAAAGGTTTTATTTGTCACTCGAAAGAGATCTGAATTCAGATTTGTCTACTGCCATGTAGCTTCTCACATACTGATACAGCATTCTGTTCACGAGTGGCTAATGGCAACGTACAACAACAGAATGTACGAGCACAGACAGAGGTGTTATGACAAACAGTTGGTCACCCATACCTCATTTTCCAAGCCAAGCGCATAATTCACGACCCCATGTTTGTTTTTGTCCTCTGAGCCGTTTTAAGTGAATGACAAAGTAGTATGTATGTATGTATGTATGCATGTATGTATATATGTATGTATGCTGCCAATGGACACGTGTGCTGGGGCTGTATTCCTGCAGACTGTCCTTAACGTACAGGTCAAACAGACGATGTATGAGATTTCAGGTTACGGTTGACACAAATGTTTTGGAGCAGCACGATACGATTGTTTGAGAAGTATGTACGTTAAGGTCATCAAGAGCTGATATTTCCACACAACTTCACAAAAATATCCTGATCTCGTCCTACTAAAGTTAACACTGAAAATGGAGGCAGAGTTTCATCCGAAACAGTGGCATATATAGTCGATAAGACCACACGATGTCACAATCCACAAGATCAAAACATGAGCACACACAACTGTAAAAACTTCAATCTGACGACTGTTATTTAATAGTGAAGGCTACAAGAACAGCCTTCTGTTGGACATAACAAAGGCTGTACTGAAGATTCTGTTGGACTCAATAGAGGTTATACTCTGAGGGTTCTGTTCGTTTTAACAAGGGTTTTCTTTATCTGTGTTTCCGGTCGACTTAACAGATTCCATACTGCAGGTTCAACTGGACTTTTTTATATATTGGAATTCTAATGGGCTAAACAAAGCCTGTAATGAGAGGTTCTGCTGGACTTAAAGAGGCTGCTGTACTGGGGTTCCGTTAGACTCAACGAAGTCTCCATTGAAATTCTGTTGAACGTCAGAAATGCGGTACCGGCGAATCTGCTGGTCTTAAATATTTACGCAGGAAGTTTGGTAGCCCTTTAAAAAGGCCGCTAGACAGAACGTCACATAGGCGAGTACTAAAATATACGGGACTGAAACACACATTCCTACTTGAGGAACTGAAAGTTACTCAGCTGGACAATGAATTACAACACATTTATGGAATCTTAATTAGTGTGTCACAAAATTGGCCATTTGACACAAAATCCTAAAGAAATTTAGAGCAGTTCACATTCTCACCCTCCATTAATTTAAGATCCACTTTAGTATCATCCTCCTATCTATACCAATGTCCCCAGAACTGCATTTTTCTGGCGGGTTTTTAGATTCGCCAGAAGGATTATTCTTAGACCGCTCGACCTTCCAAATCATATGGGTATGTTCCTTCTAACCGTCCTAAACTACTGGCGTAACGACACAGCCTTAACATTCCAGGGAACTTCAAACTTCAGCAAGGCCCTGCAAGAATCCCAAATATCGGAGTGCATGTGCTAGCCACAACGTATCTGGGTGAAACACTGGCAATGTGAAACGGGAACTAAAGTTGAGGCCGACCTCTTGTCAATTATTCCTCTTCAGTCCTTTTCATTTTCGCAACCCAAGATGTTTGGTTAACCTAAGCAGCATTTTATACTTACTGTTTCAGAACAAATTACACAAGATGCAATCACTTCGTCTTATTGACCAAAAAGTGATAAAGTTGGGCAATCCGTTCGCAACAAATCCATTTGACATAGTATCATCATCATCATCATCATCATCACCGTCACCATTACAGTATTCATTGTCATCATTAGCAGGTAGGTGCATGCAGCTATTGTGTACCACAGCCATCACATTTTGAGTGATCTTCACAAACCTCTCTTACCCCACAGTTCACTCTATAATAGGCTTTGGTGTTTTGATTAATTCAGTATTAAATCTGTAATGCAAGTATTTTAAATTTTGTTCATGTTTTCTGATATTTTCTTTAACACTGCACACAGAATTTATATGAAAATTTTAATGTATATGTTTTATTGTGAGGCATAACTGACCCTTTGACGGTCTGCTCTCCGAAACTCCTCGATGAATATCAGGTACTTACGTTACTGTGATATATGTGCTGGTGCAGCCAGTCGGTCGGATATGTATGACGACACTACGTACCAGTACAACACACAACTACACTACATAACCCGGCTACCCATTTGTCCGTTTTCTCCAAAGCGGCTTATTCTACAAGAATCTTATAACCTACACGAAGCACATCGATGTTACGAATATTTAAAATATTTGTTAGGGATATCTGTTTGTATATTATATATATATAGTGGGCCGGGTAGCTCAGTCGGTATAGCGACTGACTACGGGCTGGACGGCCGGGGATCGAATCCCGGTGGGGGAAGATTTTCCGCCCGTCCAGACCGGCCCTGGGGCCCACACAGCCTCCTGTAAAATGGGTACCGGGTCTTTCCCAGGGGTAAAGTGCGGCAGGGGCGTTCTGCTGACCACTCACCCCCCTCTAGTGCCTCGGTCATGGAAGGGTAGAGCTATACCTCTACCCACCCTCTGGGCCACACCGGGCCTGTAACGGGATCACTTTACCTTTACCATATATATCGTGGAATTTGGAAGAAGTTTGGAGAACATAAATAGCTTGCTTCTTGTGACAGTACATTTCGGCTAGGAATCGGCTTCAGAAGGAGAGGTCTCTGACCACAGTGGGTTATTGTGTATTCAGTAAAATATATTCCATGCCAATTTGTTACGCATTTTTCTTAAAAAAAACTCTTTTGAAAAGAGGCCACTGCGGAATCTAGTGACAAGTGTCTTTACGCCGTTTTCAGCCACATTTTACCGAAATTTCGACAAGTGTGTTTCAGTTTTCTTGCCAAGACAGAATAAATTAGTGATATCTTGGTAGTCCCTATATGTTGTAGGGTAGCAGTGTAAAATCCCGTGTTATTCCAACAAGGAAGGCAGTTATCTCTAAACTCTGCAAACCTCTGACACTCCCTCTAGTCAAAAGGGATAAAAGGGAATTGAATCCAGCGTTTGGATATGTCTTGGGGGAAATTCTGTATTTTACAGCGAATGTAATAGATTTTTTTTTGTCTAAGATGTGTAGATTAATTTTGGCGTTAGAAAATTAATTAATTACGCGAAAATTCTTCCTTGAAAACATACCAATTTCACAGATTTGTCAAGAAATTTCCTGCGCTGTGTGAAAACAAAAGGTTCATTAACGTGCTGGTAACAGCCTGCCACTTGTCCGTATTCTGAGAGACACTAATCCAGTTCACAGTCTTGCATCATATTCCTTCAAGCTCCACCTTAATAATGCATTTCCATCTACACCTAGCTCTCTCAAGAGGCAGGTCTATCTGTCCTTGAGGCATCCCCACCAAACAGACATGTGCTTTTTTTCTCTCTCCATTGTCAGTCAAATGACCGTCCAGTCTCATCGTCTTTCATTTGAACATCTGAGCATCCCACTAATACTTGGCGAGGATTACACTCATGCAGCTTCCCATGCAATTATCTAGAACCTTATTTGTACAGTAAATTGTTGAAAACATAAAAGTTCTTATGGAAGAGAGACCAAAACACCAATTCCATAGACAAACTGTATCATGTACAATTACTGGCTCCCATGACTAATGCCTTCCGTAGTCTTCCTCAGATCCGTCGAAATTAAGATTGCTAAAAGCTGTCCCTGTATAGGCCTGGAGAGGCCGTAGAGCTCCAGGAGCTTGAGACTCAGATTTCAGGACAGTCGGTACATAAAGGTGGATAGGCTGTCAGGCCTACACACCGGCTACCTTTACCCAGAGGAGATATCCCCTGGTAATGATTTTTTAGGCTGAGTCGACCCCAGTGTCATAATGCAGCTTGAAAAATTAAATTAATCACAAATCTCAATGATCTTATCGGGAATCGAACCTGTGACCTTCCGGCTTGTAGCACAGTTACTCAACCAACTGTGCCACCGCGTGACCCAACTTATGATAGCAAACAAATCTAAAGCCAGGCACACTCACAGTTCTGACACTACGCCAAACCTGCATCTAATATGTTCTCTTCAAATTTGTGAACAATCAATACTGTTTCATGTATACGAAGGTGAACCTCACTAACAGAGGCACGTGGACTACAATTTGGATTTCCTGAGAGCAAGCGGTGCTTTATGGCGTCGAGATAGCTGATCGTGTAGTTATGTGAAACCCCCCCCCCCCACAGATAGTTGGCTGTGAGACCCATAGGAATTAGGCCTGGCCGACCAAGTAGCAGGTGTATGATTCATTCACATCGCGAGTGATGGTGTTCAGACAAGATACAGGCGGTACTTCAAACAGAATGGCCCTAGTTCCATGTCACTTGCAATGATTTACTCCCTCTCACGTTGAGGGGATGAGAGAGGATGTTATATGCATCACTCAGGTCACCAGATGACCTCCATCCCTGTCACCATCTCCATGTTACCGCCACCCCCCGGAATTACAAGCAAACCAGAGCTTGTAGGGTGCTGCGTGTATTATTTTAATGATCATGTACAGGACTGTATTGATTACAGAATATTGGTTTCGATAGCAAAGTGCACAGACAAACTATGTGCAGTGGGCAGCATCCACAACAGAAATGACAAAGTTGTAATTTGAGCAATGTTGGACGAAAAACGTGGAAATATCAGGACAACAAACCAGGCAAAACCAACAATTAAAAATAATATTACAATATTATTGCATAAAGCATACACACACTTACACGGATTCTTCTTAATAAAAGTAATATTACAATAATATTACATAATACATATATATACTTACATGTATTCATCTTAATAAAAGTAATATTACACAATACATACACATACATGTATTCTTCTTAAGTGAGAAAATATAAAAGAAAACAAAATCGGATGATACTGCCACGCAAGGCTCTCAAACTATGATTCACGACTATCTGAAAGAATCAATATATTTGTGCAAAAACCCCGATGAATAAAACTAATTAGAGATAGGCAAAGGTAAATATATCACTAAAATGTACCCATGTCAATATGCATACCATTAAGTGTTTGGGGGAAGTTGAAGTACAGTCCCACTCCCTCATAGCTCCGGTAACACACAGAAGTGAACGGTCAGCCTCGTGCCGCGGTCGCTTCAACCCCGGGGAAGGAGCCCCCCGTACTAAATTAATACGAGACTGAGTTGGCCGAACAGCCGGAATGTGTGTTTTGTGTAAGTGATTAGAACCCCGGAACGTTCGGGCCGTAGCCTACTAACTGTACTGATAACGACGTCCCTACCTCCACTAACTACTTACACCACCCTTAACAATATCTTAATTTATATACCAAATAAAACAAGAAATCCCCTTGTAAGGTACACTTGTACACAAAACCCTTCCAAATCAATTCGTATTAGTATCTCTTATACTGCAATGAATCCTACTAGTCAACGTGTAATGGGTACTACCACTTACAATGAATGCTATTATGATTCCTATTCCTACTGGCACGTAAATGCGGACTAGCATACGTAATCCCACTCATATTTTGAACAACAAATACATAATTACAAAAAGAAAAAAAGACATTTAACTTGAAGACCAGGCGTTTCCAATCTGAGCAAGTGACTGGCTGTACTGATACAGTGACACAATTTTCTACGCCACAACACATTACTGGCCATTCAAAATGCTGATAACGTAATGGGGTTCTGTCTGGAAATGAACTGCGTATCGTGGGGTCACACGATCTGTCTCGACAAATCAGAGCTCCTATTCCTAAGCGAAACAAATGCATCTGTGTGATATGAAAATTAAGATGAGGTGAGCACAAGAGTATAACGCGGAAAGAGAAAATGTTTACAGATTTTTTGGGGGGAAACCTAACAGGGAAATTCCGACTTAGAAGGACAAAACAAACTTCTCCTGAGTATATTTCATAAATTTAAATAGCGGTTACACATCTTGCTATAATAACTGACAGTGTTCTGCTGAACACTTTGCAGATGGATATGGACACACACACACACACACATATCTGTGCACATGTAAGTGCAGCTTGCGCATTATGGAAAGCAAACTGTCCCCAATACAAACACCAACACATTAGTACTGTCTGGGGTAATAATTATTTTTACATGTAAAAACTGAATACAAATATTTGTGGGCAAAAAAAAGGAGTTTTTAAATATTAAAAGAAGCGAAAAATGTAATTCCCATTTGGGATTCAAAAGGTTAAATAATTTCCTGCCATCTTTCTAGTTTGGGAGCCATTGGGCCAAACAAACGAACACCCACATGCGCATCACTTAGATTGTTACAATTTCCATCATGAAACGGTGTGCACAACACAAATCATTATTTACACAGGCCTGTAAGTAGATTTAAACATGAAATGTGCTGATTCTTTGGGTCTAAATCTTCAGTTGTCAAAGATGATGCAGCAATTTCCGTTTCCTATACGGAAACGCTGCAACAAGGTTCTTATTGCTAATTTACCGATATGATGTAATTAAAAGGTGGCAGAATTGTAATAAATATACAACACAGCACTTCTGAATTACGCCATTAGAAATCAGAACCGGGTAGAAGAAGTGAATGATCCTGATTTCGGAAGAAATTTATCTCAAAAGAAATTATATTACTATAATTTAGGGTAATAATGTAACATTATCACACATTTTAAAATGCTATGAATTATCACCCAGACATTCATAACTAACCAATTTAAGCACATTTTGTTAATAAATCACATTTTGAATAATAAGCCTTCATATAAGAACTAATTTTACAGCTGAAGGACACAAGTTTCAGTAGCCATCTCAAATCACGCTTACGGCATCGAAACTTCTGTAACATCTATAATATTTTTCACCACAAAACACAAATCTCATTAATGTCCAAGTCTTCACGATCAGCACGGTACTTAGCGCTAATGGAAAATAATGGCACATACATGATGGAGATAAAGCCTGGATTTTTTGTGCATTTAAGTAAATAATTAATCATTTTAATTATATATGGGATGAAAAGTCTAAGCAAACACAAAAACTAGTAATTAAAATGAGCTTTCTAAACAGTTATTTGGAAAGATTCCATCAGTCTAATATCATATTTATACATCCATCTAACGACGCTCTCAGTAGCTCAAACTATGGAGCGTCGAATGAAAGGATGAGCGTTCTTGGAAAAATGTGAAATGTAATCAAAGGTTTCTGACGTAACTTAGGAGGCTACTCTGGCATTTTCCTGGAATGACATGAAGTATCTGAGAGAGTACAGTCTGTATCAATTCCGCGATTCGAAAAGGGCACCTCAAGGTAAACGTAACAGAGGTTACAGCCCAGTCAAATTCCTACATGCCTTCATTAACCTTTTGGCGCCGGAATTATTTTTTTAATTTTAGCACACCCTGTATATAAAATGTGAATAATACAGGAACCAAATATGTTAGAATTATGAAACAAACTGCATTTTGAAGAGAAAAA
>Ga0123352_10016289_pt1 | contig 11836 bp, 6 predicted proteins | sample TergutLab28metaG_FD_89700 | JGI IMG/M metagenome (GOLD analysis project Ga0123352, IMG submission 89700) | Labiotermes labralis P1 segment gut microbial communities from Petit-Saut dam, French Guiana - Lab288 P1 | ecosystem: Host-associated > Arthropoda: Insects > Digestive system > Gut ...
CGAGTTCTCCAAAGCTGCAAACCTGTTTGTAATCTCAATCTGATACTGTTCCCTAACCTCTGGCTCATTTAGCTTCCTCAAGTTAAATCTTTGCCTATCAAACCCCTGTGCGACCTGTTTACCCACTGGTAATCTTTCCCTAACCTTTGCAATCACCAGATAGTGATCTGCATCTCAATCAGCTCCCCTAAAACTTCGCACATCCAGTACACTCGAATGCCGTCTCCTGTCTATCAATACGTGGTCAATCTGGTTGTGAGATACATACATATATATATATATATATATATATATATAAGCTAAAGTGATCCCGTTAGGGGCCCGGTGTGGCCCAGAGTGTGGGTAGAAGTATAGCTCTACTCTTCCATAACCGCGGCACTAGAAGGGGGTGAGTGGTCAGCAGCACGCCCCGGCCTCATTTTACCCCCGGGAAAGACGCGGTACCCATTTTACAGGAGGCTGGGTGGCTCCCAGGGGCGGTCTGGACGGGCGGAAAATCTCGTTCCGGACCGTCCAGCCTATAGTCAGTCGCTATACTGACTGAGCTACCCAGCCCATATATATATATATATTTATTTATTTATATTTATATATGTAAGTGGATGAATCACAAAATATCCGGAAAGATTTATTTTTTCCATTTTGTTTCGTGTTTTTCCCCGGGCATACAGAAATTAGTGGGTCGGTGGACTGAGTGGGTAGAAAATAAGGCTGAATATGTAGGAAAATGTTGCTACAGTACAGACTGAAATAAAGGCATTTTGGGTGAATTTTATATACATGGGTCCGTGCATCGTGAATCGAATTTCATAATTGTCCAAAAAGATACGACTTATTCAGTTTATTACATTTCTGTAGGCACCTCTACATGTTTCGGGTGTCAACACCCATCACCAGGAGCTCGTACAGCTGTAATTACTGCTTCTGGTATTGATTAACTGCAATGAGTAAAATACACTGCTATTAATACTAATGTATAATTTTTTACATATTAGTATTAACAGCAGTGTATTTTACTCATTGCAGTTAATCAATACCAAAGCTGTAATTACAGCTGTACCAGCTCCTGATGATAGGTGTCATCACCTGAAATATGTAGAGCTGCCTACAGTATTGTAATAAACTGAATAAGTCCATCTTGTTGGACAATTATAAAATTCAATTTTCATTTTGGGTGTCTACTGACTCATCCACGCATGTGGGTTGAACCGATTTGGTGCATGCATTTATGTGTACAGAAATGACTGTGGACATGTGTGCGCATCGTGATTTGTAGCCGCTATATGCCAAATATTGTCTGAGTGATGAAGTCAAGGAGGATGAGATGGGCGGGGCATGTGGAACGTATGGAGGAGACAAATGCCTACAGGCTTTTGGTGGGAAAAATTCTGCGAAAGAAACTGCTTGGAGGAATTAGACTCTCGTGGGAGAATAATTTCAAAATGTATCTCAAGATATAGGGCGGGACAGGGCGGACAGGATTCATCTGGCAAAGTGGCGAACGCTTGTAACGTTGATAGTGAAGCGTCGAGTTGCATGAAATTCAGGGAATTTCTTGACTAGGTTAGACACTTGTGGTTTATCGAGGACTCTGCTCCATGGAATTCTAACGATGCTGTCAACTTCTGATATTGTATATCGTCGACAATAGAAGAATCATTGAGTGTGGGACATCGGCAGAATGATACTGAAGGGAAAACCGAAGTGCTTGGAGTAAAAACATACCCAGCGTCACTTTGTCCACCACAAATCGCACACGGACAGCCACGGGATCGAGCCCGAGTCTCAGCTCTGGGGCACGGCCTTCATGAATTTATAGAAACACGGACGTATTTTCACTCTGCCAGTTCCAACCACGCTTTTTAAGAATAGCCCAGAAGGAAAAAGATCCGTTGGAAAACCAAGAAAGAGATGGTTGGGCGATGTTGAGAATGATCTGAAGAAAATGGGTGTTCGAGGCTGCAGAAAAATAGCCAAGGATAGAGACACCTGGAAATTGATCCTGGAGGAGGCCGAGGGTCCTTCATGGGCTGTAGAGCCGGAGAAGAAGTTCAAACCATGCTTCATTTCACACCGACGTTGAGAATAAACATGAAGCCTCCGTCTCCACGGAAGATGGGGACAGCAGATCCTCCGAAACGTCGGTACAGTTTTTCCAGACTGCATGACGTCACATCATTCCAGAAGATAGCATCTCCAAGCGCATGCACAGGTCATCTCCTTCACCTGCAATTGTATGGTAATGCACGTGCTGCCCGACAACAAACCGCTGCGTCACGAAGCGTTGGGTGCTAATATGAGACGCTTCATAAGTACCAAACTATTCGTCGTAACGTTTTGAGCTTGTGTCCGGCCGTCTGTTGCCCAGCATCCGATGCGCATTAATTTTGACCTGGTGTCCGGCCGTCTGTTGCCCAGTGTCCGGTACACATTATTTTCGACCTGGTGTCCGGTCGTCTGTTGCCCAGTGCCTGGGGCCCATTATTTTCGACCGGGTGTCCGGCCGTCTGTTGCCCAGTGCCCGGTGCGCATTATTTTCGACCAGGTGTCCGGCCGTCTGTTGCCCAATGCCCGTTGCGCATTAATTTTTACCTGGTGTCCGACCGTCTGTTGCCCAGCATCCGATGCGCATTAATTTTGACCTGGTGTCCGGCCTTCTGTTGCCCAGTGCCCGGTACACATTATTTTCGACCTGGTGTCCGGTCATCTGTTGCCTAGTGCCCGGGGCCCATTATTTTCGACCTGGTGTCCGGCCATCTGTTGCCCAGTGCCCGGTAAGCATTATTTTCGACCTTGTGTCCGGCCGTCTGTTGCCCAGCATCCGATGCGCATTAATTTTGACCTGGTGTTCGGCCGTCTGTTGCCCAGTACCCGGTACGCATTATTTTCGACCTGGTGTCCAGCGATCAGTTATCTAGTATCCGGTGCGCACTGATTGTGATGAAACAATGCACGGTGCCGTATAAACATAAAGTGTCCCTGTCCCAACATTAATGCGTGTATGGCGGGTAAAGGTACATCGCATAACGTAACATTGTGGCACGTTCGCCTAATGTTTGTACCTCCTCGGTTATCCTAACAGCCTGCTACCTTTTATGTCGCTGACATAAATAAACCGTACTGTGGGTCTTCACGTAAATTGCCTGATGCTTTTGCCCAAATGTAACCAAATTTGGATTTTTTACACAGATTTAAATAAAAGTCTCCGACGTCAAATTTCACGAAAATCCGCTCACTGGGAGCCGAGCTGATGCGTGCGGCCATACGGACGGATGTGACAGAATAGGCGTTTTTTTTTCGAGTATGCGAATGCGCCTAACAGCCCTTCTTTTCACCCGATGGTGTATTACATGGTTATTATGGTTCTGGGAACAACCAGCAGTCATTTTCTCAAATAACATTAACCTTTGGTCTTTGTAATAGGGTCTAGACTGTGTTCTCTGTGAGGTAGGAACTGAACGTGCATACTTTCATTGGTCACGTAAATTTCGTTCTTTGAATAGTTAGCTGCAGGTGTATTTTGTTGTTAAAGGTAACAATATCGTGTGTTCAAAAACTGACTGCATTTGTTCGGCGTACTAAACGACACCCATAATAGCTCATATTATATGGCGTCTATTGACAATGAACAACGAATTGAAAAGCCATGGAAGGCAGAGATTGTCTTTCAAACATAACGTATTATTGTGCCATCTGACTGCAGGAAATTATGAAAAACCACTTCACTCAGTATAGTCAGTCTCTGGACCGAGATTTAAACCCGTGTTCTGTTGAATGCTAACAAGACAGCTGGCCATATCGATGTTTATATAAAGTACGTTAGCTGTGGCCCCATCGTATGACGGCCGGTCCGTGACGCCACACAGATCAAGCTCGACGGTCAATGACAGCCCAGGTGTGACACACTCAGACGCACAAAATGCGTTACGCAGGGAACTAATTTTATCTCACCTCGCATCACGGTTTTGTTCAGACCGTTTTCTCTTGAGAGCAAGCACTGCAGCATTCGCCACTGTGCCAGTTTGCCGTGTGTCGGAGTCCGCGCCTGTTAGTTGAAGGTAACAGAGGTAATACCGGAGTCCCTCGGTCATCCGGACTATATTGGGGAAAGGAGTGCCGGACCGCCGAGCTGAAATTGCATGGAATACGGTACAAAAAATCATCACCGAGTGCTAGAGTAAAACTCCTTAAAACGGTTATAATGACCTAACACTATATCATAATCAGATGCCAGCCAATCACTAACCGAGACCGAACGTCCATTGAATATATCAACATCACTGCCGATGGCATTTGCCGCCGTAGGGTGTCTAGGGGAAGGACATTTTCGACTTTTAGAGTCAGCATTAAAGAAACTAAGTCTATAAAATCTCGATGTAGCGTGTGTAGATCAACAGTTTCCCGAAGGGTAGGGCAATATTTGAAACCACTGAAACCGTTCGTTAAAAAAAAAATACAGCTTAGTAAACGCTCCGAGCACTCAAGGTGTGCAATAATAATAATAATCATCATAATCATAAAGTGGTACGCGATGGGGCAGTTGGTTGAGGCATTGCGCTACAAATCGGAAGGTCGCGGGTTCGATTTCCGATAGTGTCATCCGAATTTTTCATTGACATAATCCTTCCGGCCGCACTATGGCCCTGGGGTCGACTCAGCCTATAACAGAAATGAGTACCAGGAACATTTCCTGGGGGTAAAGGCGGCCGGTGCGTAGGGTTGACATTACCACCCTCATGTGCCGACTGTCTTGAAATCTGGAAGCCTCAGCCTCCTGGAACCTTCAGGGCCTGTCAAACCCTGCAATGGGATTGCTTTACCCTCTTTCCCTTTACCTTAATAATAATAATAATAATAATAATAATAATAAAGCACTGTAATAATAATTTCAGTGGCATTTTCTGACCTATAGTTGGCCCAGAACTGTCCGGACCAACCGGGTATCCGGATTACAGTGGGGCAATTTTATTCGGTATACAAGTAGCGGATGTAAGGACGGGGCTGGAATGTATAACTTCGGCTTTCAGACATACGTCAGGTCTAACGAGAACGTTCATTGCGAATTTTGATGTCCCTACACTTGTTTCCAGGGCCCAACCCTTGTTGTTGGAAGCACTATGCTACTTCGAAAAGTCAGGAAACACTAACCCAGCGACAGGACATCACATCTCAGAAGACCTAAATCCACACGGTTCACTGTACGTCGAAGTATCAGGAATCGACTGAGCCCACGGAAAGTGTCAGATAAATTAACGTCTCCTGTATAAGTCAGACGGACGCAAATGTCCAGAACAGCTGAGTCAGCAAAACGACTGGTTATGCTTCGGAAGGCCGGAGTTCTGTGTCCTGTCGGAAGGACAGTCATCTTTCCGAACTGCCGGACTGGCTCGGAAACAAGCGCAATGGGCTCTTTCACCGAAAATTAATCCATTATTCACCTGTCAGAATCTAAAAGGTGCGGGGATTTGTGCGCTCGCCCTCGTGGTTCGTGTTGGTGCGCTGCTGGTCACAGGACCAATTGCTTTGCACGTCCTCTGATACCGCCTCGTGTTCGCATCTCGCCGTCAGGTCGACGGCGGAACGCAGCGGAGCCGCAGGGCTGTGCTCAAGGCCAGGCAGTCTGCGACGAAGACCTGACCGCCTGAGTCTGCCGGTACGTCGCAGAAAATTCACGGCTGGTCTAATGGTTACCGTTCTAATTGCTCTAACGGCCTCCTGATTTGGTTCAGGTAACTTGCACCAGAAACGAGCCACCAGACTGACGAGAGAGAAGGAAGCACTGCTGTGTATTAGTTAGCTTTCGTTATGCAGGATGTAACCAATTCGAATGTTACAGCTGATACTAGGTATGATAACTAGACTTTTTCGTGGCTTTCCTCTTTCAATCCACGAAATTAATGGCTGTTATCTCAAAAGAGTTCACCACCACCTCCGACGACGCAGTTCGAAACACTTAACTCATTACAAACTTATTGTTGCTCATCTGGCCTTTCATAAACAAAATATTCCAAACGGAACCCTGAAATAAACCAAGAAAACATGTACGCCAAGACTAGAAATCGCATTTTAAGAAACCCAAAAAACCGGGACACGTAATAACATTTGTGGGCCGGGTGGCTCAGTCGGTACAGCGACTGACTACGGACTGGGCGGTCCGGGGATCGAATCCCGGTGGGGACGAGATTTTCCGCCTGTCCAAACCGGCCCTGGGGCACACCCAGCCTACTGTAAAGTGGGTACCGGGTCTATCCCGGGGGCGAAGTGCGGTCAGGGCGTGCTGCTGACCACTCACCCCCTTCTAGTGCCGCGGTCATGGAAGAGTACAGCTATTACCTCTACCCACCCTCTGGGCTACACCGGGCCTGTAACGGCATCACTTTACCCTAATAACACTTATGTGACGGAGGCTGAAGGAACAATTATTTTACTGCTCACGCGATCAAAAATGTAGGGTAATTTATTGCTGTTATTACAGCAAAATAACTCACATAGAAAGTTATGACCGGCAGATATAAAAAAACGAAACGATAATAGCAATTTATCTCAGTATTTAACGAACTTGATGCACAAAATTTGTTTCACAGTAAGTTTTATTTCATGCCTCTACATGTTTCGAGCACCATGTGCTCATCATCAGTAGGTCAAAATTGCATTACACAGCCTCTGGTATCATCACCACCTATAAAACTTATTGTGAAACAAATTTTGTGCATCAAGTTGGTTAAATACTGAGATAAATATACTGAGATGCACGGTCAGCAAAACGTCAAAGATAATAGCAGTGTTAATGATATTCATGCTCGTGCTGTAATAAACATTTCACTAAATAATACCATCAAATGTACTGTATAAGAACCGCGCTGTTCTGGGTAATTACGCAGCGAGGAGTGGTAATTTCTTACCGACGTTTCGGGGCAAACTATCGGTCCCATCTTCAGGAGTCAAGAAGATGTGCCGATATGTTGTCTCGAAACGTCGGTAAGAAATTATCGCCACTCGCCGCGTAATAACCCAGAAGAGTGCAGTTCTCAGCTACGTCGTGGTGGAAGCCTGAAATCACGCAATGCACCGTATGTTAAAATTATATATTGAAACCATTTTTTAAAAATGTTTTGTCGACCGTGCATCCTGGTATGATCCTTGTAAATAACAATCTTGACGCACAATTTTTCATGTATATTTAATTCTATTCTCAATTTGGTTATTTACAAAGATCATATTGAAACACAATCCATAAAAACTCCATGTTGCGATCTGTCCTAGATCATTTTCAGGGAGTCTTTTTATATCAGTAAAGCGTATACAAATCATAGACGGATTACTGAATATATTAAAATTTGTCCATAAAATCTGTGGACATCACAAAGTTCGTTGTAGAAATACACCAGAAATGGTCTATGAGATGTGGAACTCGCAGTATTAGACATTACAACTCTTCTGTAACGTAGCGTAAAAATAATAATAGTAAATGTAATATTAGCCGATCCCAGTGGCCGCGCGATTTAAGGCGTGGGTCTGCGGCTTCTTGCTTGCTGGGATTGCGGGTTCGAATCCCACCCTGGGCATGGATGTTATTCTCTTGTGTGTGTTGTGTGTTGTCAGGTAGAGGTCTCTGCGTCGGGCTGATCACTCGTCCAGAGGAGTCCTACCGACTGTGGTGTGTCTGAGTATGATCATGAATCCTGGATAATGAGGAGGCCGTAGCCCACTGGGGGCTGTTGCGCCATGGTAAAAATATGTATAATAACAAGTATTTGATTAATGTAACGTACAGATAATATGATGGTTGTTTGTACATATAATGAAGAGAATAAGGGCACGTTTCTGTTATGGTGGCCAGCCACAATAAGAACACAACTACTCACTTTTTTGTATAATATATTATGCACCGTCAATACACAACATACATCAAACAAGATGCAATAATTACAGTTAGGTGATATTTGGCTACATGTTTCGGCCGTTACCGGCCATCTTCAGGCCAACTAAGAATAACAATTAAGGTTAGTTGGCCTGAAGATGGCCGGTCACGGCCGAAACATGTAGCCAAATATCACCTAACTGTAATTATTGCATCTTGTTTGATGTATGTTGTGTATTGACGGTGCATAATATATTAAATTTGATAATACACAACGGGATGGCCAAAAAAAACCTACTCACACTCAGACACTCAGTTAACTTACTCATTTCCCTTCACATATCCGTTCCTCGCCCTTCGCAGTCCCACTCCACGCTCTACAACCACCAACCTACACGTCTTCCTCTCCCTGTCTTATTCCTTCCTGTCAGTGGCCGGTCGGTGGCTGTCCTACTGCTATAGGGGATTTTCTCCCACAGTGCGGAAATAAAAATGCTCGTACTTATTGTCAAAAATATGTTACTTTTACGACTTGGAAAACACCGCCACATACGGCGTCGCCAACGGAATGTCGCTGGAAACGTGGTCAGGGTTCTTTTAAAGTCCCCCCCAAAATTTTGACTTTCCCGGGAAAAAGCAGGACGAACAGGGGCCATAGCGGAGTCGCCTGTGTCGGTAACAGCAGGCAGTGTCCGCCATGTCATGTGGAAGGATGGACAGGCCAGATCTTGTTTTTGTCGTTCCTTTGTCTTCCAGTAAATAACGATAGAGTACAGCACGAACTGATTAGTTTTATAACTGATACGACGAACGTTTACTGCGCGGTAGGACGGAATGTTTACATACAATTCAGTCTAATTTCAGTCCTGAAAGGCTGGTTGGGTTCCATGAAATAGGGAGAACTTCTCGACTAAATGTTCGCTTCTCAGAAGCACCCTGGTGGGTGAGATTTCTCAAGTCAATGAACAGAGTGGCAGGTTAACAGTGAAGTGAGTTTTCTGACAGTCCGCGGAATGCAGGACAACGTGTCTCCCTTTCATTTCAGCATAGAGACTCGATCCGTTATCCACTGAACATGTGTCCGCCAACCTGGTGACTTGCTCGAACGCACAAACTGGTCAAGGATTCACACAGCGATCCTATTGACACAAACGTCTGGTAAGGAAAAGTCGCTGCTCGGTTGGTGGCCTGAACTCCCGTTTTCAATATCCGAGATACATCTGCTAGGTTCAGTTTGTCATGTAGGGATGACGTCCAATGAAATTTGCCCGTTCATTCAGCGCACGGGCACGATAATAGCCTGTTCTTTGATCAGTCCATCATTTCTGGGCTTGCTGACACTCTGAGGCCTTCGCTCGTTTCGGACTTCGCACGGCTTAGGGCTATGCTGGTAGCGACCGCAACTCAGCGCAGCATTCGAGACTGGCCATAAAATACTTCTTACAAACCGACGCACCAAATGACCAACAGTATTCGGCGACTCTGACCAAGGATTCCCCGATTTTCCTCAGTTATGCAAACGCCAGGTAACCAAAGATACAGAACATATTCAGTCAATAAAAAATGTATTTGGAGTCACAGATCAGCTACATGTATTGACGAAACATGGCCATCATCAGACTGGTCACAAGGAAGAAGAGACAAATATATACACAGCTGTACTTGGTTCGGGACTTCAATGACTTACGTGTGTTATTATATAAAAATATGTACTTAGGCCCGGTAGCTCAGTCGGTATAGCGACTGACTACAGGCTGGACGGTCCGGGATCGAATCCCGGTCGGGACGAGATTTTCCGCCCGTCCAGACCTTCCCTCGGGCCCACCCAGCCTCCTGTACAATGGGTACCGGGTCTTTCCCGGGGGTAAAGTGCGGCCGGGGCGTGCTGCTGACCACTCACGTCCTTCTAGTGCCGCGGTCATGGAAGAATAGTGCTATACCTCTACCCACCCTCTGGGCCACACCGGGCCTGTAACGGGATCACTGTACTTTTACTTTTTATGTACATAATAGAGGTGGATAACTTTGGGAACAAAAATGGTAAGCTTTGTGGAAGTATAACTGTTAACATTTTTTAGATTAGGGTGAAGGAATTACAGTAATACCGGTTAGAAACGTCAAATTACAAGGAAAATAGACACTTCTTGGATGCGGCCTGTATTTCTGTATTTTCCTTACCCAGTTTTCACCATTTTTGTTCTAAAGGCTATCCACCTCTGTTATGCCCACACGTTTTACGTAATAACAAATTTAAGTCACCGATATCCCAGTCCCAATACAGCTGTGTATATATATTTGTCTCTTCTGTGTTTGTGACCAGCATGAAGGATGACCATGTTTGTTCGAAATATGTATCTGATGTGCGAACTAAAATGTATTGTATTTTGACTGGATTTATTCTATATCTTTCACCATCTGAAAACATAACGGGGAGGCGAACTGTCTAAAATTTGAAAATTACAAATACCAGAGTTTTTTTTACGAAGTGCCAAGGTCTACCCCCCCCCCCTTCTGCCCAATGCAAAGACTTTCAGCCAAAGCAGTCTCCCTTAAATCGCAGAGGCCTTAGTCCAGTGCCATCACAGATTTTCTGGGTTAAATCCGCAGACATCTAAATGAAGTATTTCTTCCCAAAGGATTCTTTGTCAGATGAGCGCCTTGTTATCTGCCGGAAGAATCAGTCTTTAGTGTTAAGTCTTCAGGTTAGCGCAGGGCACACAACCATTTGCAGCTGGTAAGACACTGCACGATTAAACTACTGATTTGTCCGCTGAAATAGATTAAACAAACAAGGAACAAGACGAATTCTTCGCCATTTAGTTAGCTTGTTTGTTGATAAGTTATTGATCTCCCTGAAGATGGAGGTGGAAGGTTCCTCTGACACGTCCGCGCACTTCGTTCCCTCGATCGTGGGATCTGTTTTTTGCCCAGTCACCCAGTCACTCGATCGGTCATCGTGACTCATCACGCGCCCAGTCGCTCGCTAAATTTCAGTCACATGCTTGCTAGCCACCTACACAGCTGGTTGACGCCAGTCGTGAAGTATCCGCGCCAGACTATAAAAACCCGCACCTTCGTAACCCTGACCTACGTTTCTGAACTCTACCTTCCCCTCCGTCATTCGACACGGCTAAATGCTAGCCGCTTTGTGCCCAACATAAAGAGCCCAGTTTCGTATTTCGAGGGAGAAAGTGATATTTCAGCTGGCTTTGAATTTGACGCGGGTGCATAGTCCGTGCGAATACCTGTGGAACACAGCTTGATTTCTTCTGGCTAGGTCGCAAGACTTAATAAACCGATTTATATCGTACTTTTGCGTAGTAGACGCTCTGGTACGGGGCAAGTTAACGTGGCGGCGGTCCGGCATAGTGCTTGGCATGGTCCCGCGTTCGAATCTCGTCCCATAGAATTTTTCGTAAGTTTTTTTGTAGCTGCTCCACGAAAATGCCCTAAAAGTACTTCCAGTTAAGCCGCGACAACAGCTTTCCACTTATTTCCAAATTTATTATTGCTTATTTTTCCGACCACGTGACACGACATACTGAGTTACTGACACTGTCAAGGACTGACGTGGGGAAATGCGAATACAACCCGAACTGTCGGAAGATCTCCGCGATGAAACTCACTCTCACGTCTGTCCTGAGCTGCTGTCCATGCCTGCTATCTGTTATTCACATATACACAAATTTCATCAACAAAGAGTAGCACGATATTGTTATATTTATTATACACAAGTCCTACATGTTTCGGCCATATATCCTGGTCATCTTCAGGGAGATACGTGGGCAGCGTATATTGCAACTTGTCATTCACAACTGGTATACTATATACAAAAAAAAAAGGAATCCCATTACAGGTCTGGACATACCCTGAGGATTCCAGAAGTTTGCGGCTCGCAGATTTCAAGACACTCGGCACATGAAAGTGGTAAGGTTGTCAGCCCTACGCATCGGCCACCTTTACCGCCCCCCCCCC
>Ga0123352_10016290_pt1 | contig 11836 bp, 5 predicted proteins | sample TergutLab28metaG_FD_89700 | JGI IMG/M metagenome (GOLD analysis project Ga0123352, IMG submission 89700) | Labiotermes labralis P1 segment gut microbial communities from Petit-Saut dam, French Guiana - Lab288 P1 | ecosystem: Host-associated > Arthropoda: Insects > Digestive system > Gut ...
ACCTCCTCTATCCGTTGATAGGTACGCGGTGTTTGCCACGGGATTTGATGTCTTTCGAGTCCTCATGGCAATGACCACAACATTCAAATATCATTCTCATCCTTCGATTTGAGTCAACTTCAACAAAAAATATATATATATGAGCGCAAAAGATTATTCTACGTGCCCTCTGAAATGAAGAAATTAATTCCAATGTCTTTCCACATGAATGCATGGCCACATTAAATATAATGAGGTGTTCGGACCGTGTATTACGTACGGTAGGCAAGATAAATTCATTCAAAATTGTAGTCGAAAAATGTAAACGAAAGATCCAAATATGTAGATTGGAAGGTAATATTAAATATGTATTAGTGTCCTTCATACAACAAAATGAAGATACGCTTGCTGCATTTGTCACATCTTGCGTAGGAATTGCCTCATAAAGCATGTTTTGAAAGAAAGGTAGAGAAGAAAAGGAAGAAGAGCTAAGTAGCTAATGGTAGAGGTAAAGGTAAAGAAAAAATTCTGGCACGTGAAAGAGAAAACAGAAGGTGGCACTGTGTGAAAAACACGCGTTGCAGGTGTTTATGGACCTGTCGTAAGACAGACTACGCAATGAATGATCCAACGAATGAATGGTTTTGGTAGGGGAATGTTTACTCGATTCGTTTAGGTCGTGCTGGGACCAGAAATAAACCTTTCTAACAGGATAATGAACTTCATGGTTCTGTAAAAAGGCAGATGATTTTTTAGCAAGCAGAGCAAGTGTAAGTTTTTAACAGGACCCCAGTGAGCAGAATTGGTTGTAATTCTATACAGGACATCCCGCTGTGCTTGTAAGACCTTCACAGTATTCGGTCATAATTCCGTCAAACACAGCCACATTTATTTGACTGAAGCGTGTCTACATGTTTCGGTCTGCAAAGACAAAAACCTTCAAATCAAAGCCAATTTAGTGCTGTCATATTCACGATATGGGATCCCATATGATTTATAATAGTTATTACAATGTAAAAATTATTGTATAAAACTATATAAATATTATAAGTTTTGGTGGTGTCGTGCTTCAGTAAAATAATTGTGGTTGTATGTAGTTCACTCACCAACAAACGCACTATTTATTAAATTGGTTAAAAGTTAGAAATTTACATTAAAATACACAATAATATCGCTCCTACATGTTTCGGTCTTTAATGACCATCATCAGTGTGGCATGTGAGTTGTGTGCGGTGCACACAACTCACATGCCGCTCTACGACATGCTGCCACATCACCTAATTTATATAACGACGTAACTTTACCGAGTGTTTTGACATAAATATAACTTTAGTTAGGTATAGATAAAGCTCCCTGATGATTGTCATTAAAGACCGAAACATGTAAAAGGAGCGATATTATTGTGTATTTTAATGTAAATTTAAACATTTTAACCAAGTTAATAAATAGTGCGTTTGTTGGCGGGTGAATTACGTAGATTTCAAAATGCACGGCGCAACGATAACAATTATAATTGTGATTGTGTTTGACGGATTTATGACGGATTGCCTTGAAATAGTTTGTTATATTCCGATGTGAATGAAACTTCGGGAGGAACAGAGCGAAGTATGGGGTAACTATTTTGAATTTACATGAAGATTTTGCTTACGTTTTTCATCGCTGCCATTCTTACTGTCCGTCGCCACAAGAGTCGCATTTAAACGTGAATCTGTTGTGTTCAACGAAACGTCTTTCGAACGTAAAATCCTGAGGAGTTATTCCCCGGATTGCGAGTACCCAGGTTCGGACGACTCCTGGGAAAAAGAAACACAACACACTCAAAATGTACAGAATTATCACATTATCACATTGTCATATTATCACATTATAACAATGCCATATTATCACATTAACATATTGCCACATTATCACAATGTCATATTATCACATAAACATATCGCCACATTATCACACTCTCACATTATCACATTAACATATTGCCACATTATCACATTATCACGTCACATTATCACATTATCACAATGTCATATTATCACATTAACATATTGCCACATTGTTACTTTATCACAGTCACATTATCACATTATCACATTGGCACAGTCTCAGATTCTTGTGTTTGCATACTTTATGTTCACATTTCGCGGTTTCCAATTAATTCCGAAGCTTTGTCCTGTCTGTAAGTGTACTCATTGTGCCTTTTGTACAGTCTTCTGTAACTAAATATACTTGAGGCAAACTGTTATGATTATACAAATGAACGCAATTAATGAAGGGTTTCTATTTAAGCTGAAATGAATGCCAGAACACATTGCACTTCAGCTACATCATGGAAACATTACTGGAGTTTCTATTTTCCGGTTAGTCCTAATTTATAAGCCCGGAGTTTTTTTATTAACTTAAGCGGAAGGATGGAGAGGGTTAATTAGCAGTTACGAGGATCGGTGGCATTCGTATCGTAGTGAGCCATAACGAATTGCTTGCCCACTGTTATGGTTAATTCCGGGGAGGAGAAAGCTTTCTGTACATCTAAAGTTAAACATACGTGTTAGGTGGAAAGAAGGCACTTTGAATGTTATATTGCCAGGCCTGCTGTCTAAACTGAGCCCACTGTACCCAACAATTTTCGCAGATGATCAGCCTAATCAAAATTAACAACGAAAAATTTGGAGACATTCTGTCCATCCAGTTGATGATTGAGACAGTTCGGCCATCCGCAACTTTGGGTTTTAATTCAGCTTTGACAGAGAGAGGGAGCGAATTTCTCCGAAATGTTGGTTTTTAATTCAGCTCTGATAGAGAGAACGAATCTCTCCGAAACTGTGGAGTTTATTAACTGTTTCGTATGATCCATTGAGTTGTGCAATTTTCCTAACAGACGACTACATATTACGAAAGGGCCAGTAATTTTTACTGTGCTTTTAAATTAATTTTTATGGTATTTCTCAAGATTAAATCACATTAGAACGCTTTGCAGATAAAACAGCAGCTGCCAGCCAGACCTACCAAATTTTCGACATCCGCATTTCTTAGTATAATAGAAGCCAACAAGCTGCACCATTTCTCAACTTTATTTTCATAAACAACTCTACATGTTTCGGACAGACTTACTGTCCATCATCAGGAGTCTTGATACTGTATTCACAACAATTGGTATTTGTCATACTATTTATGTTGACAGTCTGCTAGCAGACAGTCAACATAAATAGTATGACTCCCGATGGTGGAGAGTAAGTCTGTCCGAAACATGTAAAGTTGTAAATCAAAATAAAGCTGAGAAGTAATGAATCTTGTTGGCTTCTATATACGCAGCGTATAACCAATAAGATGCAACGTTTCACAATTTATTTATTTCTGTAAAACGTTCTACATGTTTCAGACGGTTTTTCCTTCCATCATCAGGAGGTCAAAACTGTACATACAGCGTCAGGTATTTGTCAGACCAATACTGCTACCTACTGCTAGCCAAGCTAACAGTAGGTAGCAGCATTGGTCTGAAAAATAGTGCCTAACGCTGTATGTGCAGTTTTGAGCTCCTGATGATGGACGGAAAACCCGTCTGAAACATGTAGAGCGTCTTACAGAAATAAATAAATTGTGAAACGTTGCATTTTGTTGGTTATGTGCTGCGAATATATTAGCGTTGCACGGACATATGAATGTTAAATTTGTTGGCTTCTATTATACGAATATATCACAAAGCACGGTCCTCAGGATATCAAATCTGCATTTCTCTTCAGAACGAACACAGCCCTCTAAACACTATGCATCCATTCATCTTCTACAACATTTTTCGGCTGTATGTGTCGGCCTTCGTCGGTTAGCTGTACAGTAACAGAAATTGAAGTGTATGCTAAGTTCAAGGCCTCTCCTGAACAGTTAAAACGTTAAGATACGTAAATCGAATATTATTCCGTATAGAATAATTATATTTAAACATATACAACGATAGTTAAATTGGTTGAAATAAAAGTATTGAGTATTCACGCAAGACTTGATGGAGGTTGAAGTTACGTTGAGTTTGCTTATTTTATAACCCGTAAACTTTTTTATTGGGTTAGGTTAAACATTCGTATATAGCTTTCTTACTTATGGAACACCCTGTGTTTCGGTGGAGGTTGTTGGACTCTTATGACCCGTTATCGTGAATATGGCTCTCTACGTTCGTGTGTTCCGAAGTACTGACATGTAAAAATCACAGTTATTGTAATGTATATGTGACGTAATGCCGCTAATGTACCAGAGTAGTTCTAAGTTACTTGTTCTGTAGTGCACAGAACACGAAACCTACAACAAATACAATGCCAGTCCTGTCTCTAGGTTTGCCCTTTCAGCTACCATTTGAGTGTAACGTCTGTGGACGATATGTCTGTGCTAATTTTAGTAAGGATCGAGAGGGCTGATTCTTTGTGTGTGACGTAATAGCTGCGCAGTCCTGTTTTATAGGTTGTTAAAATTGTAGAATATTATTCTATTCTGTTGTCATACACGACGCATAAAAATAAAATTTGAACCAATACACAGACATAAAATTAAATTACTCAGTCCATGGAGCGGAGTCCTTCTTGTGAAGCTAACGGGTTCTCGGCTTGTCAAGAAATTCCATGGACGGTCAGTAGCCGGTATCAGTACTGATCTGACAAACACCTGACGCTGTATGTGCAGTTTTGAGCTCCTGATGATGGACGGAAAACCCGTCTGAAACATGTAGAGCGTCTTACAGAAATAAATAAATTTAGAAACGTCGCATATTTTTGCTTATACTCTGCGAATGTATTAGCGATGCACGGACCTATGAACGTTAAATTTATAAATCAGGTTAGCTGCTTTCTGTGGTTCTGGTCATTGGTCCAATTAATGGAAGATGCTGTTGAGAAACGAAACAGGGTAAGCAATATTTGTGCCTGCAACTGTTAGGTTCACATTGCTACTAAAATGCTAGTGTAACATGAGTGGCAGACTCGTGGCGTTCTTAAACGTTAATGGAAATGATAGCGTCTTTAACGTTAAGTATAAGGCCGCCACCTTCAGAAAGTCCAGCGTTTACGTTATGTAAGGCAAATTTCCAAAAGTGTCTACGTTTGGAAAACGTTAAAATACATTAGTCGCAAGCGTAACTTAAAACGCCTTGTATTCTGGTAACAATTGACCGTCGTTTCGAAGGTTCATAGTGTTGTATTTTGATCCATGATCCGTGCAATATTCGAATATAGCCTATACAGTAACTGTACCAACGAATCGCTTACTGAATGCAATAGTGACCCAATCCAAAAGTTGCCCATTTGCAGTTGGTACTACGATTGAGCTAAAAAATGCAACTACATCCTATAATAATGGCATCTAGCGGGGTGTGTTTTGTCTAATAAGTGTGCTGGTGTTTTCAGATTTAGTTGTTATATTTTTATCACAATCGTAGTATTAACTCCAAATGACAATTTTTGAGTTCTGCCACTGTTGCATTAATTAACGAAATTCACACAATTATATTGAAATTACGCGTATGTTATGTATACAGTGACGCACGCATGTTTCGACCAAAAATTTCGCCATCTTCAGAGATATTACATGTTTGGCCTGGTTCTGATACTTTTATACAGTGATACCTCGGCTAACGAAGATAATTCGCTCCGGAATCACATTCGTTAGCCGAAACACACATACAGACGGAAAAAGATAAGCTCCTGGAATGGAATGTTTGCTGCTTTATGTTAGCGCGCGCATCCACTAAAACATTCGTTAGCCGAATCCATGTTCGTTAGCCGAGTCCGAAAAACAACGAAAAAAATCTTCGGTGGCCGAAAAATTCGTTAGCAGGATCACTCGTTAGCCGAGGTGTCTCTGTATTTCATTTTACACTTTACTGTATCTAACCTTTGTATCTTAACGTCGCTGAAGATGATACATATTTGGCCGAAACATGTAGGAGTTCGTTGTTTATATAAACTATTTTCAATGCACTTATACGCATTTGTTGGTACCGTTTTTGTACACGATCATAGTGACTTCATATTTTTGGTTATGCAATCCAAAAGAGTTTAATTTTTCCTGGTTTAATTGACGTGGGAAATTAAGGCAGTATGGTATGCCTGTCGATATGGCGTAACGTCGCAAAAGTATCGGTTAACAGTACCATTGCTGCGAGAACCTCCATAATCGGATATGGATATCACCATCGGAACCGAAATGTAGTTTGACGACAATGACGACTGAATTCAGTCTCTCGTAGCAGACGATCGGGGAGGCAGACTCGCCCCTATTGGCGTGACCTTTGCACTATCAGCTATGTGACGTCAAGTGACGTTTTCAAATGGTATGTGGTAGGAAGTCGAGCAGGCGCTGACTGTGGTACGCTTGCCAGCTCATAAGCAGAAACAGCCCACAAATTGCTACAGCGACCTTGTCAAAGTTTTGGCTTTATCACGGAGGTATTTATAAAGATGCGTGTCTATTGCAGTGTTACGCCTTGTGGATTGGTATATAGTTAGTGACGTTGCGAAAGAGCGTAATGCCTACGTGTCCAGAATCCAGTCCACGAAAAATTTACAGTTCTTCGATTACTTAACCCCCCCCCCCGCCCCCCTCCCCCGTCTTCACCCAAAATTGAAGGTACTATGGTAGGTCGATGATTGTTTACGAATCGATGCAGCGTACCACCCCTGTCTTTACAAGGTATGCAACGACCTCGAGAAAGTGGTAAGTTTTCGATTAACTACTTGTGAAATTGAAAATATACATGTTTGTGGCACTCACAGTAATGGGTGTGATGGTGAGCCTATATGCTATCACGCGTTTGCTTTGTCGTGTGGGCAGAATTTCCCAGTTCGCCGACAGCGTTTAATTTATGTTTCATATATTTTTCTTGTCTTCTCTTGTTTTTCTTTTGGTGAAATAATTTTATTGTTAAGCATGTAAATATTTCCAACGTTTCATGGAGATAGCGTATTTTATGGTGAATCCCATACTACATCTATCAGACAGTAACTTGAGGTTATTTCCTTTAAATTTTACGACATTAGAAAAATCAAGTTTGCTTCGCTGATTTTGCAAACGCAATTCTATCGTCTGTATTATGCGAATAGACCAGTAAGAAAATTTTCCCTTTTGAGCCCAGATTTTTTTGGGCGTGTTCACAAAAACTGAGAAAAGCGACTACTAGCTCCAGGTCTGTCTTTTTGTCCGCATTTAACAACATGGTTTCCACTGGCAGGATTTTGACGAAATTTGATATTTGAGTGTTTTCCGAAAATATGTCGAAATAATTCAAGTTTTATGACAGTTTTACAAGAAAAGCAAGTACTTTACATGAAGACCTGTTTACCTTTATGGTAATATCTCGTTGAATTTTTTATAAGAATTAGAAATGTTTTATAGAAAAATATTGTACGAAAATCGAAACGCAAATTTTATGATCCACAAGTTTTCTCCGAAATTCATGCCATATATGACATAATGTGGAAAAATTTGACAGAACAGACTGACCACAAATGACAGCATAGTAAGGCGATAGCGCTTTGCATGCTTGAAAACTAAGCCTACAGACAAATACTCATAATATGTAATCCTTTTTCCTTTTCGACGACAAGAATTGTCACGCGACCGCGCCTCATTATTACGTTACACGTACATGGCCTCTTTTGTTTTTTGCTTAATACTAGTGTCAAAACATTTGAAACTTTAACGAGAAATTTTGACAATTTCCATTTCTGCCTTCGGTTTCCATAGATATTCCTTTCCTTTACACGCAGTTATATAAATAGTCCCTGGGCGGGAGGGGGTGACTGTAAAATCATTTTCACTGAATAGGCACACCATGAACTTGAAACCGCTGTAATAGAATAAGCGCTGCTGCTCTCTGGAAATAACTGCGTCTTGGCTGAGGCAGAGACTGCAATACCGACCGAACTATAGGTGGATCTTGACTGTCTCGCACCGACAGATTGTGTTCGTCTCTTACTACCACCACTCGGTGTACATGCTTGTAGTTATAGAAGTTTTTTTTTAATAAGTGGGCTGAAATGAAGAAATAATGTAAATTGGCAAGGGGCATTGAAGGAGAAAGGCGTGAAACAAACGGGAATGTAAGAAGGGATAGATGTGTGTGAAATTCTGTTGGGTAGAGTGCGAAATGCAGCAGTGAGGTTTTACTGTCTTATGATGACGCAAAATTGTCTGTCTTTCTCCCTTATTCAACAGCTTTTTCCTCCTTATTTCCTGGCAATAATTTTCCTTATTTTCTGATCTGTACTTTATGTAGGTGGTAGTTTTTGCCAGGATTTCAGCTCACAAAATTATGTGCTTTGCTTTTGATTATTATTTTTTTGGTGGTGATCAAAATTACACGAAAGTAAACAATTACTCTACTGTATTCGAATTCTTGATTGACAGTACAAGTACCACAATTTTGTGAAAAGTCCCGTCGTGGCAAATGTCGAATACACAAAAACTGTAAATATATCCAGTCGTTTTGTTACGTTAAATTATACATTGTCTGTTATATGTTTTGTTGGGTACATCTAAAGCTTTATTTTACATAAATACTGTTGCTTTACACTTTTATTTCACATTTACTACATTAATTAGACACCTAAGCATTAATCAGCGAAGTCCTTGTAGTCAGTGGCGTACCGAGGGGGGTTAACCCCCCCGCCCCGAAATTCCGAAGGCCCTCCAAAATCGTGCCAAACTCAACCCGATTGTGAAAACTGTTAAACATTGCTGAATTTAGGACGCCAACACCCCAAGATGTTCGGGAAAAAGACGGTAAAATTCTAAAACTACCTAGGTTCGCAATTGTTTTACATTAGCAATGACAAATAAATTGGTTGTCATCACAAATAGTCTTAATTTACCAAAAATTAAGAAAATTTTACTATATGAAATGAAATTTCTTGTACCAAATTACAGCTGCCTCCAGAACCCCTGACTATGGGGCTACCGCCCCCAGATCCCTGTTCTCTCTGTCCTCTGTCCTCAACTGAATTTGTTGAACCCCCCCCCCGAAAAATTCCTGGGTACGCCACTGCTTGTAGTTTATTACAGTGTAATTTTTCAGTCCAGTTTTATTACAGGTAAATAGCTTACAAATATCATCTTTCCTTATTTTTGTTCGTTTTCTTTTTATTTCCCAGAATGCTCCGTAACTTACGATTGCTAAACAACACTGTGTTTGGACTCTTCTTTTGGGTTTCAAGGGTCTGTGATTTGTGAACACGTACAATCGTTTCAATGTGTCTTGCTTTGCGTCAGATTTTAGATTCACATGTTGGTGACTGGGAAGTGTAGTGCCCTGTGGGATATGATATCGTTACTCTGGTAGAAATATACCGACGTTTTGTCGCTACCTACTGCTTATTTATTTATTTATCTAAAAAAAGTTTAGAATGGATCTTGTTTTACCTGATATTGTGTCAGAATCGGAACAAATTAGCAGCCCTTCGATGAACAGAGCTGAAGTTTTTGTTACAGGCTATTTTCTGACAATGAACTGCATCAATTCGGACCAGAAGTAGGATTTTAGGTGTAACTTCACTGACTCCATCTTCAAGGAATAATGTATGGATAATAAAGTAAAGAGGGCAGTAGGTGGACGTTGGTAGTAGACGGTAGAATAATGTTAAAATGTAGATTATTACTACGACGTGAACTAGAATAGTCTGGCTTAGAAGAGCCGAGATAGCTCAGTCGGTGTAGTCATTAGGCTATGGGCTGGAAAAAGGAGGAATCATGTTTAGATTCCGGCAGGTTCAGGGGATTTTTCTCTTCTGCAAATTCTTCACATCGGTTATGGAGCCCAGCAAGCCTCTTATTGAGCGGTTTCCGATGGATCCGCCTCCAGAAATATGGCGGCAGGAGCGTGAACCTGACTACCCGTTCCTATCTAATGCTAAGGTTAAGAATGTCTGGAGCTATACCTCCACCCCAATACGACTTCATGGCGTGCACAGGGTCAACTTTGCCTTTCAAATTTGATACACATAAGGTTGTAGTAGTTCAGTGACTAACTCGTAAGAAGTTGGATATCAACTTTCGTATTTCGTAAAAGGCGACTAATGTTTTGATCACTTGTGTTGTTTGATAGCTTCTCAAAAAGAAATTCGCTGCAGGGAAGTGAGTGGTGGCCATGATTGAAACCCTAACACTTCGGTTCTGATTTACATCTGGCCCTCCGCAGGGACATGCGCAAATGTGGCCACGTGTGTTATTCGGGTTGTTGGCCGCTTCAGAATGAATCCTGTGATCAGCGACGGGGTGAATGGGTTTTGTACGACAAATTATGCACGGTTCTGTTGGCAGTACTGCGGAAAATGGGAACTTTCATGGCAGGAATTAACCGCATTACCGCAGTCAGTTACGTACAGACAGCCTTTGTACGTTTGAATATCCACTCTGCATGACATCCAACGAGTTTCCAAGCCTGTCACTATGATATGTTGATTTTACTTGGTACAGTGCAGACGGAGGAATTCACTGCACATGCCTTGTTTATAATATCTGGAACCAAGCAAATCATTGTAGCTGCAGTGCAGTTGCAATGAATAGGCGAGAGGCCTGCTTTGAATGTAATCGTGATATCAGCTGATTGAAATGCCGAGTTTTGGGCACGTTCGAAAAATTGCGAAAAGCGACTACTAGCTTCGTGATGTTTGTCTGTCCGTCCGTTCTCATGAAACAACGCGGCTGCCACTGAGCAGATGACATTTGAGATTTAAATTCTTTTTTTCGAAATTCTGTCGAGAAAAATCAACGCTCAATAAAATCTGACAAGAATGGCGGGTATTTTACATGAAGACCAATATACATATCTGATCATATCTCGTTCAGTTCTTCTTCAGAAAATTAGATATCTTTCGTACAAAAGCTGTAGAAAAACTTAAAACGTACATTTTGTATTCAATAACTTTTTTTTCGAAAACCGTGCCGTTTGTGAGACAGTTTGCAAAACTTTTGCGTAGCCGGGCAGGCCAAGGTGACAGTATGACGCATGCGCGTTGCGTACTGGATAACTAAGGTCACAAACACACTCTCAGAATATGTAATGCTTATTGTTTTCCAGAGCAACAATGGTTTCACGAAGCGCCTCAGTCTTACGTTATAGTACATTGCCCGTCTTGTTAGGTTGTCACAGCGCTGTATCGGAAGTATCAGTTCTTCCTAGGGTATGAGGCATTGTCACTGGTTAATTGCTTCCGTACGTTTCGAGACCACTGCGATAACTCGAAACGTCGGTAAACAGTTACCCATTGTGACGGAGTCATATCCCAGAAAAACGGGTACCTCAGATGAATGAGTTTTTTTTTCAGGTTTTGTGAATTCTCTTGAAACGAATGATAGGATGATATTTTTAAATGTGCGACGATCAACTCATTGAAATTAGTCTTAAGATAACTATTGATTAATATCTTATCGTATTATTCGACGATGTGTATGGACTCTGTGTTTCTGCGACAAGCTTGTCACTCGTCCAGAGGAGTCCAACCGACTGGGATGCGTCGTGTGTGATCTGGAAACCTCATGAATGAGAAGACCCGGGTCCCCGTTGGGGCGCAGCGCCATAAAAAGAAAGAAAGAAAGAAATGGCTTCTGTATTTGGAAAAATGTCGTACAATAATTTGAATAAATTAATTCGTTTGAGCAGAATCCTTGTTGATAAAGTAAGAGTCGCTTAAGCAGTAGGTCCCCCAGCTTTCATGGAACGCACAAGTCCGTCATTTAAATACCCACTCACAAGTTAATGTATCCAATCGAACTACAATTACGCCAGCACTCTGACCTGGGATTTTTGTGGTTGAGCTCTGTACAGCCAAATACATCACATCTCTTGCATCAACCTTCCTTCTTGATTAATCACGCATAATCTAGC
>Ga0123352_10016291_pt1 | contig 11835 bp, 13 predicted proteins | sample TergutLab28metaG_FD_89700 | JGI IMG/M metagenome (GOLD analysis project Ga0123352, IMG submission 89700) | Labiotermes labralis P1 segment gut microbial communities from Petit-Saut dam, French Guiana - Lab288 P1 | ecosystem: Host-associated > Arthropoda: Insects > Digestive system > Gut ...
GTAGCTACTTCTATGCTTGTTGGACTTATTTATTATTTGGTTGGGGTGATGTTTTAATGAGTAAAAAAATTGGCGAACAAAGCGTAAAATTTGAAAACCCTATCTATATTAAAGCTACGGCATCTATAGCAGGGCATAAAGAGGGAGAAGGGCCTTTAAAAGAATATTTTGATGAAGTTTTGCCTGATTCATTAGATGGAGAAAAAACATGGGAAAAAGCCGAATCTAGGATGATAAAAAAATCTTTAGACTTAGCTGTAAAAAAATCTGGACTTAGTATGAATGATATAGATTACATTATTTCTGGCGATTTACTTAACCAGTCTATAAGTTCAACTTTTGGAATAAGAGATACAAATCGCCCGTTTTTCGGAATTTTTGGGGCTTGTTCCACTATGGGCGAATCCATGATGTTAGGATCTATGCTTTTAGATGGAGGATTTGGGAAATATATACTTGCAAATGCTTCGAGCCATTTTTGTGCGGCTGAAAAGCAGTTTAGGCTACCACTTAATATGGGAACACAACGCCCACCCACATCTACATGGACAGTTACAGGTGCAGGTTCTGCTGTTTTATCCGTAAACGGAAGCGGTCCTATAATAACTCATGCAACAACGGGAAAAATTGTTGATATGGGCATAACAGACCCAAGTAATATGGGTGCAGCGATGGCTCCTTCTGCCGTGGACACATTAATCACGCACTTTAGAGATTTAGGGCGAGAGCCATCGTACTACGATTTAATTATTACGGGTGACTTGGGGTATATTGGACATGAGCTTGTTATAAAGCTAGCAAAAGAAGAAGGATTTGATTTATCAGAAAACTATTCAGATTGCGGGATAAAGATTTTTGATAAACATACACAGGACACACATTCTGGTGGAAGCGGATGTGGATGTGCGGCACTGACTTTTGCAGGATTTTTATATTCAAAGCTTGTAAACAAAGAATATAAAAGAATACTTTTTGTGCCGACTGGTGCACTTATGAGTCCGATTTCAAGCCAGCAAGGCGAAAGTATTCCAGGTATTGCACATGCACTCTGTATAGAGAATTTATAAAAGAGAGGTGATTATATGCAATATATTTATGCTTTTTTAATTGGCGGTGCTATTTGTATTATTGGACAAATTCTAATAGATAAAACCAAGCTAACACCTGCGAGGATTTTGGTGCTATTTGTAGTTTTAGGTTGTATTTTAAGTGCAATTGGGTTATATGAAAAACTTGTAGATTTTGCAGGAGCAGGTGCTACCGTTCCACTTCCGGGATTTGGACACGCATTGGCTCGAGGGGTTATTAAAGAAGTAGATGAATCGGGCTTTTTAGGCATATTTACGGGCGGGTTAAAGGCAACGGCGGCAGGCATTGCAGCAGCAGTGGTATTCAGCTTTTTAGCGGCGATTTTCTTTAATCCTCGTGAAAAAGAATAGTAAAAAAGACAATCTAGCCAGAATTAGATTGTCTTTTTTTATTAACCTTGTAGTTTCTCGTAAAGCTCTGTTGTAGAATTTACAATCATTGTAGCTTTTGCATTTTCAAGCTCTTGTAAAGAGCCGTAGCCCCACAAAATGCCAATAGAATCTATGCCGAGTTCGTTAGCGGCTAAAACGTCATGTTCACGGTCGCCTATCATAACTATGCGTAATTTACGCTCTGGGTCAAGCTTTTCAAGAGCATGTTCGATAGTTGCTTTTTGTGTGTTGCGAACCTCGTCATCACTGCCAGAAATTATATCAAAATACTTATAAAAGTTAAAATGTTTTGCCACTTTTTCAGCAAAATAGGTTAATTTTAAAGTGCAAATTGCCATTTTTACGCCACTTTTTTGTAGTTTTTCTAATAGTTCTAAAATACCATCATAAAGGGTATTTTCAAATATACCTTTTACAACATAATTTTCTCTATATTTTTCTGTAGCTTTAATAATTTCTTCGTCTGAAAAGCCAAAAGCTTCTTTTAGAGCTATTTGAAGCGGGGCACCTATATATTTTACAAAATCATTAGGATTAGAGCCTTGTATACCCAACGATTTTAGCATATAATTCATAGAATTTACTATGCCCTCTTTAGGGTCGGTAAGTGTTCCATCTAAATCAAACAAGCATAAATCATATTTCATAAACATGCTCCTTTAAAGCAGAATTAATTCCCTTTTCTTTGATTTCGGATAATATTTTTGATATAGTTTCAGTAAAGTTAGGTAGGCTTTTAAGCTCTGTTCCCCACATCTTTTCGTTTTCTATAACTGCTTTTGCAAGGGTTTCAGTGCTTGCATCTTTGTGTTCGTAGAAAAACTCTAAAACCCAATTATCATCAACAATAGGGTAGGGAACACCATTTCTTTCACCAATTAAAGTGCCGTCTTTAAATTCTTTGCCTTGGTGGTAAAACCAAACACATGAGGCAAATGAAAGCGTGATGAGCTTAGGCAATTCGCCAAATTTTTCAAAGTAACCTAAGAGGCTTGGCATAAGTCTTGCTTTCCACTTTGCAATGCTATTTAGCGAGATGCTTAAAAGCTCGTGTCTGATATATGGATTTTTAAACCTATCTGATACAGACCTTGCAAACTCTTCAACCTCTTCTTTTGGAAGAGTTAGCGTTGGCATAATTTCATTTTGCAATATTTTTTCTATGAAGCTACTAACAACATCATTATTCATGCATTCTAGAACGGTATCCAGCCCGCTCATAAACGCACCTGGCACCATTGCAGTGTGAGCACCATTTAATATTCTAACCTTGCGTTGTTTGTACGGAGAATGGTCGTCCGTTATAAGTATTGGAAGCCCAGCCTTTTCGCAAGGAAACTCATCTTTAATAGAATCAGGCCCTTCAATAACCCAAAAGCCAAAAATTTCACCCGTGTCTAAAAGATTGTCAATATAGCCGTTTTGGTTGTTAAGCTCTTCGGCTTCAGTTTTGGGGTAGCCTGTAACAATTCTGTCAACAAGCGTCGAGCAGAAGATATTTTCATTAGAAACCCATTGTTTAAATTCTTCACTTAAATTCCAAGCATCGCAGTGCATTTTAACGCATTTTTCAAGCTCTTTTCCGTTATTATCAATAAGCTCGCAGCTTAATATGATAAAGCCAGGAAGCCCTAAAGAAAAACGCTCGTACATAAATCTTGTTAGTTTTGCAGGGAATGAATCTGGTGGAGTTTGATCAAATGTACTATTTTCATCGTAAACAATTCCTGCTTCTGTAGTGTTTGAAAGAATAAAGCGCAAATCAGGGTTTTTTGCCTCGTCTAAAAGTGCCTGATAATCTCTGTATGGATTGATGCATTTATCAACGCAAGAAATTACTCGTTTTTCAGTAACTTCTTTGCCATCAACAACACCACGAAGGTAAAGCGTGTAAAGCCCTTCTTGTTCGTTAATTATATCGGCAATTTGCGGTGCAAAGCCTATAGGTTGAACGAGTGTAACCTTACCGTTAAAACCAGCCTTTTCGTTCATCACATCAATAAAATGGTTTGTAAAAGCACGCAAGAAATTACCTTCGCCAAATTGTAATGCCCTAACAGATGCATCTTTTAGCAAATATCCGTTATATCCCATTTCGTTCAAAGTTTGATAGTTTAATTTTTTCATAATTACCCGCCTATCTTATGGTTGTTTGCCAATGTATGCTAAAATACCACCATCTACGTATAAAATATGACCATTTACGAAGTTAGAAGCATCTGAGGCTAAGAAAACAGCAGGGCCTTTTAAATCATCGGTTCTGCCCCAACGCTCCATAGGAGTTTTGGCTATTATGAATTGGTCAAACGGATGACGGCTACCATCAGCCTGCTTTTCTCTAAGCGGTGCAGTTTGTGGTGTTTCGATATAGCCAGGCCCAATACCATTACACTGAATATTGTAAGAGCCATATTCGCTTGCAATATTTTTAGTAAGCATTTTAAGCCCACCTTTAGCAGCAGCATAAGCACTAACTGTTTCGCGCCCAAGTTCCGACATCATCGAGCAAATATTAATAATTTTTCCTCCGCCTTTTTTAATCATAGACGGAAGAACTGCTTTAGCCATGATAAATGGTGCGTTTAAATCAATATCAATAACTTCTCTAAAATCAGCGGCACTCATTTCAATCATAGGAATACGCTTGATAATTCCGGCATTGTTTACCAAAATATCAACAACGCCGAGGTCTTTTTCGATTTCTTGAATCATTTTTACAACGTTTTCTTCGTCGGTAACATCACAAACATAGCCTTTTGCATCAATACCAAGTTTTTTATAGTATTCAAGTCCTTTTTGTAAATTTTCTTCGTTTCTATCATTAAATGCTATTTTTGCACCAGCTTCTGCCAAGGCTTCTGCCATAGCAAAGCCTATTCCATAAGATGCACCTGTTACAAGTGCAACTTTTCCTTTTAGTGAAAACATATCGTTCATATTAATCCAGCCTTTCGTTGATAATCTTGCAAATCTCTTCGACAAATTCATATGGAAAATCAGAATTATGAGAAATTTGTACAGTTACTTTTGTGTATTTAAGCTTTGGGTAGCGGAGCTTAAAGAAATTTACCAAATCATATCCAATCCATATGCTAATATGGTCTTTAAAACCGCCAAAATTTATAATTTCTTTGCCGTCTTGCGTAAAAAATGTGATAACACCATGGTATATTTTTTCTGTGGAATTTATAAAAATATCACTTGCTATTTTACGCATTATCATAATCCTATGAGAAACTTCTGGTTCAAATTTTGCGATATGAGAATCTACAGAACACATGTTATTTTAAATCTGATGTCGCTATATGGTCCATATCGTCAAAAGCTTGATTTTCTCCACCCATTGCCCAAATGAATGAATAGCTCGAAGTTCCGCAGCCAGAATGAATAGACCACGATGGCGAAATAACAGCTTCTTCATTTTTCATAACAATGTGCCTTGTTTCTTGAGGCTGGCCCATCATGTGAATAACAGCATTATCATCAGAAATATCAAAATAAGTGTAAACCTCCATGCGTCTTTCATGTGTGTGGCTTGGCATGGTATTCCAAACATTTCCTGTTTCGAGGATTGTAAGCCCCATTAAAAGCTGGCATGTTGGCAATACATCAGGGTGGATAAACTGGTTTATAACCCTTTTATTAGCCGTTTCTAAAGCACCTAGCGGTTTTTTAGCCGCATCTTTAATTTTTATTAGCTTTGTTTCATAAGCTTTGTGAGCAGGAGCAGAAACACCATAAAACTTGGCAGGTTTGCTTTTATCTAAACTTTTAAAAGTAACCGCTTTTGTGCCCATTGCGATGTATATGCAGTCTTTATTTTCCATAATATACTCTATGCCGTCAACTGTACAAATGCCAGTTTCGCCTATATTGAAAAAGCCTATTTCACGTCTTTCTAAAAGGAATGAAGTACCAAAATTAGCCCAAATATCAATGCCTTTATCAAGCGAAACTTCTTCTGAAATGGGCATAATTCCAAACGTAACCATGCGGTCTACATGGCTATAAGTGGCAGTAACTTTATCAGCTTGGTATAAGTTTGTAATTAAAAATTCGCTACGAAGTTCTTCAGTTGTATATCTTTTTACGTCATTTGGTGATGCAGAATATCTAATATCCATAAAAAACACTCCTTAAAATTATTATCTTTGTACTCTACCAGAACCGTCGCCACCAGCTAAAGTTTCAACCTCAGCAACAGAAACTTGGTTAAAATCGCCCTCAATAGAATGTTTTAAGCAAGATGCAGCAACAGCAAATTCTAAACTATCTTGGTTAGATTTACCTACTATTTGCGAGTAGATAAGCCCAGCACCAAAGCTATCGCCGCCGCCAACTCTATCTACAATTTTCATGTTATATTCTTTCGAGAAATACGCTTCTTTGCCGTCATAAAGCATAGCCGCCCAGTTATTTTCGCTTGCAGAGATAGAAGTTCTAAGAGTTATCGCAACTAATTTCATGCCAAATCTTTCAGAAAGTTTTTTAGCAACGGCAACATAACCTTCGTGGTTTAAATGGCCACCCGTAATATCTGTATTTTCTGCTTCAATACCAAAAACGTCTTTCGCGTCTTCTTCATTTGCAATGCAAACATCAACATAATGGCAAAGTTTTTCCATGGTTTTGCCTGCTTCTTCTCGTGTCCATAATTTTTTGCGGTAATTTAAATCACAAGAAACAGTGATACCTTTAGACTTTGCAACTTTGCAAGCTTCCTCACAAATAGATGCAAGTGTGGGCGATAGGGCAGGGGTGATGCCCGTGAAGTGGAACCAAGTAACGCCTTCAAAAATTTCATCCCAGTTAAAATCAGAAGGCTTAGCTTCTGCTATAGAAGAACCAGCACGGTCGTAAACAACTTTAGATGGGCGTTGGCTTGCACCTTTTTCAAGAAAGTAAATGCCAACCCTCTCACCACCACGAGTGATTTTTGAAGTATCAACACCAAATTTTCTAAGCGAGTTTATGGCAGCATCTCCAATTTCATGCTTAGGTAGTTTAGTAACAAATGCTGCATCTAAGCCAAAATTTGATAAAGAAACAGCAACATTAGCTTCACCACCGCCATAGGTTGCACCAAAAACTTCTGTTTGCACAAAACGCATATATCCTTCTGGTGCAAGCCTTAACATTATTTCACCAAATGTAATAACTTTTTTCATGATTAGTTCCTCACTTTTTTAATTTTTTCTACAGTTTTTTTGCAAATTTCGGTTACTTCGTCCCACTTGCCGTTATTTATTAAATCAGTAGTTGCCATATACGAGCCACCGCAAGCAACTATTTTATCAAATTTTAAATACTCTTCAAGATTTTTTTCTGAAATACCACCAGTTGGGATAAATTTAATTTGCGTATAAGGGGCACAAACTGCTTTAATAAAATCAAGCCCGCCAGCTTGTTCCGCTGGGAAGAATTTTAAAACATTAAGCCCAAAACTTAAAGCAAGTTCTATTTCAGTTGGTGTAATGCAGCCTGGCAATATTGGCACATTTACGCTTTGGCAATACTTCACAACTTCAGGATTAAGCCCAGGGCTTACAATAAATTTTGCACCTGCCTCTATTGCGAGTTTTGCTTGTTCTATGCTCAAAACCGTGCCAGCACCAACCAATATTTCTGGTACGTTTTCAGACATATTTTTTATAGCTTGGTATGCCGCATCTGTGCGGAAAGTTACTTCAGCACAAGGAATTCCACCATCGCAAAGTGCTTTGGCTAAAGGTATTGCGTCTTTAGCGTCATCTATTTTTATAACGGGTACCATACCGATTTGGTACAGTGTATCATATATGTTGTTCATTAATCTAGCTCCTTTTTATATCTAACTACATGATGCTCTTCGCCGTGATAACTTCCAAAACCATCATACTCTAGCTCAAACTTACACTTCTCTAAAATCTTCCACGAAGCGATATTATCTAAGCGACAAATACCATATATCTGCTTAAGATGAAGTTTTTCCATAATTGCAGGAATAAAAGCTTGTAAGGCTTCGCTTGCATAGCCATTGTTTGTGTACTTTATGCCTATGTGATACCCAACTTCCCATCCACTTTGAATAGGAACAGCCTCAACATGCCCAACCTGAGTGCCATCTTTTAAGGTAATTGCATAGACAAGTGGCATATTTTCTTCTTCATAGAATGAGATAAGCGTTTCTATAACATCCTGTGCTGCTTCTAAAGTTTCAAAAACCTCGTCTGGCATAAACTTTCTGTTATCATCATCAAGCGAGTTTTTATGAAGACTTTCTGCCATGTTAGGATTAAGCTCTACTATAAATAATCTTTTTGTTTCAATTGGCAATTTCATAATTATACCTCCTTAGATTTCTAGAAACCATATAAACATGGTTTCGTGTTTATACTTAGGTTCGTTATAATAAGCGTATTCGTCTATTACAGACAAAACCGCACCAAGGCTATGATAAAACTTACAAGCGGACACATTTGTGTTCTGGCATTCTATCTTCATTTGAATAAGCCCTTGGTTTTTAGACCAATTTCTTGCCATATTAAACAATTCTTTGCCGATACCTTGATTTTTGTACGTTTCAGCTACTCTAATGTCCCATAAAACGGCAAGGTCATTTCTTTTTGAAAGCATATTAATACCTTTGGTTCTTGAAGCGATTGCAGCACCGCCAACAGGTACTTCGCTATCAAATGCCATGAAAAAGGCCCAATTTGATGTATCAAATTCTTTTGCCCAATTTATAACTAGGTCGTTTTCATCTTCGCAAAAATTTTTAATATATGGTGAGATTTCGGTTTCAATAAGATTAAAGCCGTCAAGACCATTATTTATTTTTTCAATCTTGTAATAGCTTGAAACATTAGTTTGCATAGGTATTTTATCATATTGCTCTAAGTAAGTTTCGTCAACTTGTTTGTAAGTAATCATTTTAATGAACCAACAGCTTAATTTCGGTATAGCACATAAAAAACGGTGCAACGCCTTTGGCATCGTTTTCAACAACAGGCTCAGAAATATAATATTCGTAACTTCCATCACGCCTGAGGTTATCATAAGGGCCAAGCCCAGCAACCAAGCAAATACCTTTTAAATTAAGTCCATCTTCCGATTCTGACATATACTTATTATAAATACCATCAAACGTTTTTTTGCCCAAATCACGGAAGTTTGCAGGTAAAACTCCAAGCCTTGCACCTTTTAGCATAGCGTAGGCAACCATTGCAGAGCCGCTTGTTTCGAGGTAATTGCCTTCTTTTCCTGCTTTATCAACTACTTGCCAGTAAAGCCCTGTTTCTTCGTTTTGATACTTGCAAATTTCTGAAAGAAACTCTTCAAGAAGAGATACAAGTGTTTTGCGATGTTCGTCAGTTTCAGGCAAAAGGCCAATAATATCAATAAGTGCAACCGAATACCAACCCATTGCTCTAAGCCAGAAGTTAGCACTTCTCCCAGTTTCTTTGTTTGCCCAAAAGATTGATTTAGAAGCATCATATCCGTGAACATAAAGACCTTTTTCGACTATATACATACGCTCCCTAACAATTTCAAACTGCTTAATCATATCATCAATGCACTCATATTTATTGTTTTCAAGCCCATATCTAACGTTAAAAACTTGTGCCATATAAAGCCCATCGAGCCAAACTTGGTTAGGGTAAATTTGCTTATGCCAGAAGTTGTTTTCATGCGTTCTTGGTTGCTCTTTAAGTTGTTTAAACAACAACTCAATACATTTTTTGTATTTCTCTTTACTAGTGATTTTGTAAAGGTCAAAGAGTGACTGCCCAGGGCAAACATTGTCAAGGTTATATGTTTCTATTTCAAACCCAAGTGGAAGACCATCTTCGTTTATATAGAAGTCCATAAATTCATCGATAAATTTGATATAACGTTCGTCGCCCGTTTGGTTGTAGAGCTTTAGCAAGCTATTCATCATGCAACCATCGATATAGTTCCAGTGAGGTTTTTTGCCTTGGCGAATCATTTCTAAGTTCCAAATTGGAGCTTCGGGAGTAGATTCTGTCAAAACACGCTGTATATATCTGTCTAAAATTTCGTACATAATATTCCCTCCTAATTTTGTATTTTTTCGCATATACGGTTACACTCTTCTTGCGTTATAATGCCATCATCACAAAGAGCTTGTAGCATATAAATCTTATGCTCGGGAGCTTCTTTTTCTCTATCTTTAAAATAATATTTGATGCTTATTGCAACTGCAATCACGGCATATCCTAAAATGCTACTGCTTACAAACTCATAAAGAGAAGGCATATTCACTTCACCAAATAGACTTAATGTTAAAAAATAAGCGTAAATAATTGCAATCATGCCTACATAGCCCACAATATATAAGAGTCCCTGTTGCAAGAAGCTACCTATTTTAGATTTGCTTGTAATAAATTTATTCATAAGCTTTTCAAAAAAATAAATTAGCACAACACCGGCAATTAACATAATATCACGATTAAGCAGTCTATTTAAAACAGCCAAAGCAGAGCTTTGAAGATTAAATTGCTCGGATGCCATAACAGCATCATAATAATACATCATTTTAGAAATTGCAAGATAAGCAAATAAAATTTCTTTTATAGCCGACCATTTTTTCTTTTTGTTTTGCATGGCTTTTTCTCCCTTTGGGCTTGCAAATTTTTAAAATCCATCTTCTTCATTTGCTATTAATAGTGTTATTCGGTTTTTACTATAAGACCCCTCTATAGTGGAAACAATATAGCAAACTCTTTCAACAGAAACACAATCAACACAATGACCAATTAAAACACATGGCGGATTAAATCCTGCTCTTCTTGCATTTAAAGGCGAGGCAACATTTCTTGCTCTTGATAATGCCTCTTCATGTGTTTTGGTTATTTTATTTTTTCCAATAACTATATAAACCTTATCGGGCCCATATGTGATGGCGGCAATTCTATTACCACTATGGTCGATATTAACTATTTTGCCATCTATAGATACCGCGTTAGAGCTAGAAATATAGCAATCTGTTAGAAGTGAGTTTCTTTTTAATTCTCTTATTTCATCTGGTGTTTTTCCAAATGTTTTATCAAAAACTTTATTGCCTCTAACATCAAGAGCTTTTGTTATTTCCATGTTTTTTAATGTTTTAGAGTTTCCTATTCCAACTGTAGCAGTACTTGGTATTTGCTTTAAGAGATATTTTTTTATATCGCCAAAGGTGTTAAACCATAACACATCTATATTGCGTTTTTTAAAATTATCTTCAAGCTCCTTTATAATAAAAGAATCATCCATCATTGAGCTCTCCTAATAAATAATCTAGTCTGTTACAAAATTATCTACATTTATTTTAATAATTTCATCACCAACAACACCTTTAAAGCTAACGTTTTTAAGGGCAACCTCTTTAACATTGTGAAGATAAAGTCCAACTTTAGAAAAATCAGGCATATTACTCATCATTGCAGATTGTCCAGCACTAGCGTTTTCTGCCATATGGAATGAAACGTTCTCTAGTGTTATACCGCCAATAGGTTGCTCTGGAAGTCCAAAGAAGAAACCAGCTGCGTACTCACAATTAACACACTCTATATCTTTAAAATGGAATTTTCCGATGTAAGGCGTACCGTCGTCAATCGCTTGTTTCTCCCAGCTTTGAACGTACTCGCTTTTACCATCAGGGTCTACGCAGAAGTAAAACATATTAACAACAAGTGGCGTTAAAACGCCATCCATTTTTATATTTTCGAACTTAATTCCATCAATAATGCCATTTTTACCACGGCCACGGCGGGTTTTTATTCTAAGCCCGCGGTCTGTCCCTTTAAATACGCACTGAGAAACTTCAAGGTCTTTGATGCCTGAACTCATTTCGCTACCCAAAACAACTCCGCCATGAGCAAACTCCATAAGGCAGTTTCTTATAACATGGTTGCTTGCAGGAATAGCATATTTCATGCCGTAGTAGATTTTGCCTGCTTTGATGGCAATTGCATCATCTCCAACAGAAAAGTGTAGGCCGATTATTTTAACATCATCGCAAGATTCTGGGTTGCAGCCATCTGTATTAGGCGAATCTTCAGGAGCCATAATGTGCATATCATAAAAACCAATGTTTTTAGACATAAACGGATGCAAATTCCATGATGGCGAGTTTTTAACCGCAACGCCGTGCATAACGATGTTTTCGCAATCATTAGTAAATAACATTCTAGGGCGGGCTATAGGACGCTGCCTGTGTCCAACCCACCAAATCGAATTTTGTGCGTTGCCATCTAAAAGACCTTCACCAACAATTTTAATGTTTTTCTTATACGATGCTGAAAGTAACGATTGATGCGATGCCATAGGGTCGCCCTCAAAAGTTGACGTTTGCAAAAGTCCTATGCTA
>Ga0123352_10016292_pt1 | contig 11835 bp, 8 predicted proteins | sample TergutLab28metaG_FD_89700 | JGI IMG/M metagenome (GOLD analysis project Ga0123352, IMG submission 89700) | Labiotermes labralis P1 segment gut microbial communities from Petit-Saut dam, French Guiana - Lab288 P1 | ecosystem: Host-associated > Arthropoda: Insects > Digestive system > Gut ...
ACCCGTTGCGCTGACCACGTGACACCCCTCTATCTGCAAAAGTTGGCACTAACTTCGCCGACCGGCGGCGGCCGCTCTGTCGGTATAGTTCGCGTGCGGACTAAGGCCACGGAGTTTAGTTTATACATGCGGTCCTTCAATTATTTGATTTGCTTTATGGTCATATAATGTATATCCTGCAACTGACCTAAAAGTTTCATCTCTGCTGCCTGAACTCTCATGCACTTAAATAAATTTAATACCTTTTGTAGTTCATTATATGTTTCATTATAATTTATGTATGGTACACCACTTCCCAAGTGCTTTAACTTTATGTCTAATTATAAGGCTGTGTCCTTATTTTTTCAGATAATAAATGAGGACAAAAATATCCATCTTACATTTCCATAAGTACAGTGTATGAAAACCAGATCTGGCTTTTCAAAGTCATATGGAGTACAAAATGAGTCTTGTGTGTGTCCTGGCATCACCTCAGCTCCTGTGGCAGTTGCAGTGATCTGCGCAGTGTGTCGCTGTTGCCCAGCCCAAGCAGCAGGTACATTGCCTCCATTTCTGCTCGCACACCAGTAGTGGGAACAACGAAGCTGTCCTGATGAGTTGCATCGTAGAGCGAGATCAGCTGCTTTAGACATTGCAGCAAGTGAGTCCAGTTGATGGTCGCATCAAACTTCGACTGCGGTTGTGCACAAAGTCTGACAAACAGAGAACAACTTGGTGGACATTCTGTACCACTGAGTGGGTGAGATTAGTGGAAAGAGATTAGTCTTACATTTGGGAGACATCTAGTTAGGCTCTTGCTGCTACCTGGCTAACTTGACTCCAGTGCTGTTTGTGTCAATGGTAAGAGGAGTAAAAATGGATGATGAATTACAAGGGATGCACACAGTAATCATGGTGTACTGTTCAACATTCTTCTGTAAGGACAAACAGAAAAATATGCAGTGCTTTAGGTGGGAAACATGTAGGAAAGAGACCATTCGGAAGACCTAGGTGTAGATGAGAGGATAATATTAAGAGATAGTGGACTGGATTAATGTGGCTGAGGATAGGAACAGGTGGCAGGCTGTTCTGAACAGAGCAGTGACCTTTCAAGATGCATTAAATGCTTGTCATGAAACATCCCTGCTGTCTGGAGTTAGGATCTATTTCTATATGTAATTTTTATACTTTGAATGGTCTGTGAAATGATATTGGAGTTTTATACATCTGTGATACCAACAAGAGTCTTTCCCACAAAAAAAAAAAGGTACATACATGCACATTGTGCATGCAAACATTCACAAACTTGCCTGTAACAACTCATTTTTTATCTTTGCCATATGGAATGTTAGCACAAAGATTGTGTGAAGCTACCATCTGTTTTTTACCCTATAAAAGATGACAACAACAAGACACGAAATTTAAAAGATCCACGTGTGTATGTGTGTGTGTGCGTGACACACACACGCACGCAACATGAATCTCATAAAAAGCCATTGTGTTGAGTTTCGAGCCCTCTGGGATGTGATGATGTGTCATTGGGTGAACAGCTTCTGACAATTCAAGGGATCTAACTGCCTTTGAAAGATCAGCAGCCACTAGTTCAACAACACAGCATCACATTCCAGTCAGTTTGAATCTCCAGCAGTACTGCTGAGAGAACCTCAGCCCTCACACTGCACTTCATATTGTGAAATACTGCCCATACCTGTATCCAGCATAGCCATGAAACCGAACAATCGGCTCCAGTATCATCATGCCGTCAACAGAGCCCACATCTTGTATCACCATGTCTTGTCGTACTGCCCGCAGCCGGTCAAACACAAAGTCATACACAACGCACCAGTCTATTTCATCTCGCATGACAGTGCTGCAGACATCAGGAAAGCATCACTGAAGTTTTATATGCAAGTACTCTTGCAATATTTGGTGTCTAATAAATTTCTACCTGCACTTGATTGATGCAAGAGGTATTTTCTTAGTTCATAGTAAACCTTTGGGGAAACCAAATTAATCCCTACAGCAGTGGTTTCTACAAATACCACTTGCGGGAACCCCACATTCCATCTGTTCTACACAGTTGTCATGGTAAACAGCAGTTATGTCTAAAAACTGCACTGGCTGGATCTTTGTAATGGAGATGCAGGGTATTTTGTGAGGCAGGAACTAAAAGTTTAAATACTGTGTATATGAACTAAAGTTTTCAAAGGGTCAATGACAAATACATTCTTGATATCTGTGAACTACGGTGTTTGGGATTTTAACTATTGTTTGACCACCCATTGTTTTGACCTTCCTTCTCTGGTTCTGACCAATCCAGATGAGGCCATGTGCTTGGTGAGTCTGCTTACACACCCTGCTATTATGCAGATCACTGCCAGCTCAGTCAATCTCTGTCTTTCATTAAGTAATGTTAAATACAGTTATGCATAATGGAATGAGACTGTCCTCCATTCATTTAACATACGGGTATCTTGTGTTTCCAAAAAGTGGCCATGTTTTGTTGAAAATAAACTTCCATGCATTTTATACTTTCTGAGGTTATTTTATAACTGCTACAGCATAAGGCCTTGGAATCAAATCATTGTTTTACATTGAAGATGAATACCAGTATTTCCAGTTGCTTTTATTGGCCCCAATAAGTCACAATCATTGCGTTGCCCTTGTAGTCGCTGGATTATAATGTGGAAAGCACCAGCATTTAAGCGTGGTACAAAGAATTAATTGTATATTAAAAGCCAGCACATTAAAGTATATCATTACTTGGTCAGGAGATGGCAGACTGTGCTGTAGAGAATGTCAGGTGGTCGCAGTTCGTCCGGGTGTGGCATATGCTGACCAGCAGCTGGGCGACTGTAGCTTTTCACCTGCACAAAATTTAGACAATCAGCAAGTGCAGTGTGGAACTACACATTACACTTGGGTTTTAGGACTTTGTCTATTATCTCCTGTTCAAAAACACTGTCATGTTGATGGGGTGATCAAGGTGTGACATGGGCATGTATGAAGCACAAGGGATAGGTATTAAGTGTTTTGGTGGGCAAACATACGGAAAGAGAACATTTAGAAGACCAAGGCATATATGGATGACAATATTAAAATAGAACAGGATGGGAGGATGCAAACTGGATTTATCTGGCTCAGGAAAGAGACATTTAGTGGTCTGTTATATGGATGGTAACTTGAAACTTCAGTTTGCATAAGATGTGTGGGATTTTGTGACTAGCTGATGAACTATTGGCTTCTTAAGAAGGACACTGCTCAATGTAGCTTGTTGTGTTAGTGTTTTGCGAAGTGGATCTGCTCCTCTCCTCGGGTGAAAGGGCAGACAGGCATCTACTCAGTGATCAGCTGTTTCTAACCAACTGAACGACTGGTTCTCTCCCCACAGATCCACCTCTAGAAACATTAATCTTTAACGAGTACGAGATAACGGGCCAAGTGCAGAAATTAAGTAAACCAAAGTGTAATATGTCACTGTCAGAAGTTTTAGAGCTGGCACAACAGGTTATTTGCTCACCTACGGTGGTGTGATATCTGCAACCAAAAGACAAATTTTATAATAGTTTCAAGTTTTCTGAGATGACACTGTGTGCATGGGTAGGCAGTTTTGAACATTTTGAAAGATTATACTGATTTGAATTCAGGATTGAGCAATACAATCTTGACCCTAAAGATGAGGGCATTCCAACACAATTGTTATATTATAAAAAGTGTTGCTTCTATAATGGTGATACATGCTTCAACCCAATTGGTTTATCATTACAAAATATATAAGAGAAGGCCTTCTCTTTTTCACAGTTATCATTTTACGGAATGAAATCTCATATGTACAATCAATTTATGATTTATTAATTGTCCTGAGTATTGTGCCTTACTGCAGCATAACCAGTTATATCGGAATTGTCTTTATTAGTTTTGCCAAATATTCTCATTGTATTGACATTGTTACAACAGCTGATGTGCTTCACAGCTGAAAGGTGCACAAACCAGACTGAATGTGAGCACTCCTACAGTGTTTTGACATTCGTAAATCTGTTCAGAATTTACATTAATGTAAGTTTCATTAAGACAGCAAGTCATGCACATAGATTGAAAAGCAATAATAATACTGTTCAGTAAAAACAGTAGGGAAAATGAGGACACAAATGCTCTAAACTCACTAAACATTCTACATTGTCATGCTGGACCTACTGTGAGATAACAATCAGCCTTGGGTGGAGGGTGAAGTGGAGTACCGATGGGCAGCTCCAACAGATGCAGTAGCCTCTCCTTCTCCCGCCTGCAATAGGTGACAGTATTACAGCAAGTCTTGTGAACTTTGATTTATTGACTGCAAGAAAGCCTACAGTGCTGTTACAAGGTAGATAAGTATAACATTCCCACTGATTTTAGTATGTCCAGAAAATGTTAAAATGTATTGGAGAAACCTGTTGTACAGCCTGAGCACATAAACATATGTCCAATAAATTTCCTATTCAGAATGGTATGGAACAGGGAGATGCTGTATCACCACTGCTATTCAAATTTGCTTTAGAATATCCATTTAGTGAAGTCCAAGTGAACCATAAGGGACTGAAATTGAGTGGTGGTGCACATCAGCTTCTGATCTACACTGAAGATGTTATTTTATTTGGAGAAAACATATTTACTACATAGAAAAACACAGCTTTACTAGTTGCTAGTAAGGAGATTCAGACTTAAGTAAATGCTGAGTAAAATGAAAATGTCAATCAAGTGTTATTTGTAGTATCTGATAAACACAGCAATACATCCTGTATGTTTGGTATTTTTTCGATACTACTACATGTTTCAGCTGTCCACATCAGCCATCATCAGGTAGGGCACTGGTTCACAAAAAGATGTGAACAGCTGAAACATGTAGTAATATTGAATAAAGGCCAGATATACAAGATCTATATGGTTGTGTTTATTGGAAAGTAAAAATACTAAAGAATGCACTGCAGGACAATGTCACCTAAGAAAACTAAAAATGTGTTTGTGTTTTGCAATCAGAATGCATGACAAAATTAAAATATAAAGACAACTGATGATCCTTTTGAAATGTGGTAAAGTTCTAATATCTGAGAATGACACCAACAAATTAAAACTGTGTGCATGAATGCATTAGGAGCTAGTGGAATTAAAGGAACAGCTCTGATACCATTTGGTTTAGAATCTTTTGTCTTCCAGTTTGCTAACAAAAAATTTAAAGATTAAGATATACAGAACTGTAATTTTTCCTGTTGTTTTGTATGGGTGTGAAACTTGGTCACTGACATTGAGGGAGGAACGCAGGCTGAAGGTGTTGGTGAATAGGGTGCTGAGGAGAATATTTGGGCCTAACAGGGATGAGGTGACAGGGGAGTGGAGGAAACTACATAATGAGGTGCTGAATGATCTTTACTCCTCACCCAATACTGTTAAGGCGATAAAATCGAAAATAATAAGATAGGCGGGGCATGTAGTGCATATGGGTGAGAGGAGAGACATACACAGGGTTTTGGTGGTGAAACCTGAGGGAAAGAGACCACTTGGGAGACCTAGGCATAGATGGGAGGATAATATTAAGATGGATCTTCAAGCAGTAGGATGTGGAGGTATGGACTGGATTGAGCTGGTTCAGGACAGGGATAGGTGGTGTGTACTTGTGAATGTGGTAATGAACCTCTGGGTTCCACAAAATGTGGGGAATTTCTTGACTAGTTAACAACTGGTTAGTTTCTCAAGTACTCTGCTCCATGGAGTATGCCAGTAAGAAAGTATAATGTTACCTTTGTTTTGAATGGATGTGAGACTTTGTCTTTCTTATTTAGGCAATAACAAAGATGGAGGGTTTTTGAGATCAAGAGTGCTTAGGAAGGTACTTTGGTAACAGAGGGAGGAGGTAACAGAGGACTGGAGAAAATTATACAGTGAGGAGCGTCATGATTTGTACTCATCAAGTAATATTTGGGTGATCAAATCAAGGCAAAATAAATTGGTGAGGAATATGGCACAACTGCAGGAGAAGAGAAATGCATGCAGGAGTTTAGTGAGGAAACCTGGGGAAAAGGAAGCACTTGTAAAACCAAGGCATAGGTGGGAGGATAGTATTAAAAAGGATCTGAGAGGAAGAGAATGGGAGGGTGTGGAATGGATTAATCTGGCTCCCAATATGAACAAGGGGGGGGGGGGGTTCTATGAACAAAGTAATGAACCTTTGGGTCCCAAAAAATACAGTGAATTTCTTGACTGGCTTAGGAACTGTCTTAACAAAGACTCAGGTGCATGGAGTTTGTTAGCTCATGAACTTTGAGCAAACCATGGCTTGGCAGTAAAGATCTCTAAGCCCTTCCATTAACATGAAAATGGAATGATAACATTACATATAGAGCTTAAGTTTTTGTGTGCTCTATATGATGTGTTGCACTTGGAATCTGTCATATGCTTTGGAATGTTTACTTACAGTTTGCGTTCCCTTACAGGGCACATGTCCATACATGTACCCTTGATGAAGGAAGATGAAGAACCACTCATCTGACCATCAAAACTTACTGCAACAAACATGCACCTGGATCAGCTGCTCAGTTCATGCTACACATAGGATATGACAGGAGTTCCTATTCAGAGCATCATGGGTCCAATTTGTCACTGAATTCTTTTGTGAGCTTCTTGCTTGCTCCTGAGCACTGCAAATAAGAGGATGCCACAAATGTCTGAAGGTCATGTCAGCTATGAGGTTTACATTAAGTGGATGGTTATTATAAACATTACTGGTGGTTTAAGTGTGTCCATGTCCATGCAATAAAGATTGTTATACATTCACATGACAAATAAACAAATCCACATTTATAAGTATGTTCAATTACATATTAAAATTGTTCACAAACGTGTATTGGTCATCCTGATGATGGTCACAATGACCGGAACATTTTGGTGAAAAATTATGTGTAATTGAACATGCTTATTAATGTGCATTTGTTGGTTTGTTATGTGATTGTATAACAGTTACTGGAATCATTTAACGACAATACTTGTTTCTGTAATCATTCTATAGTAATTTGTGCTGTGGCATGGATATGGATGTGGTGATGTAATGCCATCACACAGTTATTCCACCTTTCATGTATAGCTTCACAAATATTGGAAACAAACTGCAGACCATGATTACATATATTATAGAAAATGATATGTATTACTATCTTCATCAGATTCTTCTTATAATCTACATGAAAAATTGCAGTATTTATTCACGGTAGTTTACGCGGCACATTTTATAATATTCAGACTGGGGACAACGATGTTAATCATCACCATCATCTACCTAACATGGAGTTGGACCACCTGTTGAACCATTCCGGTCTACATCTAGAATCCTCTTCAATGGTCTTCACTGGTGTCTGAAGGTCTGTAGTTTATTCACGGTGATCTATAACGGGGCATTGTTTATATGTTGCAAACAATTTCTGCTGCATTCCTGTATAGTGTCCAAAACTGGGGTTATATTTAATTCGTTTACAAAAAAAAAAATCATACTTAAATATGCCTGAAACAAATTGATAAACAAACCATAACCAAAAAGTTTGTGATATGCAATCCTATTAATTCATCTCCAAAGCAAACAATGAAAACTGAGCTTTGTTAGCGATTAATGTGACAAAAGCTTTCACTCGCAGTTCCTGCAGTGCCACTTGGAAGAACACTGGAAGAATACAATGATTTTTACAATTAATCGTAATTACCCGGTTTTGGCATCCACCATTTGTCGTTTATCTGTGGCCACAGACCCTATAGTATCTGTGGCCGTGTGACAACAATCGCAGGCTTTCGTGATCACGGGTTCTCCAGCGAAAGGTATTTTGAATCACATCCAATTTTGACGGTGGTATGCCATCACGGCCGACTGGAGTCGCGTACGATGGTTGTGATCCAAGTGACCTACATTGTAGGGAAATCAATAGCGAAGTTTGGCGTGGAGTATCGTTTTAGTGGTTAATCAGCGTGAATATGGGTTATAGTAAGGGATTTACTTAATGCGTGTTACTAAAATTTGGTGTCTGGTTGTTGGAAAGACCAAGTAATTATTCCCTTTGTCTGATGGCCTGTAAATGTTAATGGGCATGTAGGTGGAGACGAGGTTAGCAGCGAGGTCAGGTTTTGTTGCATTCATTCGCCGAGAAAACTCACGATTTTCTATGTGAAAGATTTTGTGCCGTTAGAAGGTAATAATCTTAACAACATGTTTTATCAAAAATCAGACACGCAAAGTATATAGCGTTAATCACCTAATATTCTGTCTATGGGATAGTCGTGTAAACATGGAGCATGTACCCGTGGAGGCGCCTATATTTTGACTGGTAAACACATTGCTACCAGTAGGATATTTTAAGGACTAATGCACTCTAACAACTCTAGTTAGGGCGTGTTTCTGCTTTTCAATGGCGTGTTTGTTATATCGCATCCACAGCCCTTAACGTATGCTGTAAGCTTATCACTTCCATTATTACGTTTTCTGGCACTGTCTTTGAATATCATACTGTGTAATGCAACTGCTTGTTGATTGACATGAACTCACACAGATATGCTTTCTCAGGACAGCATGGACACTGTTAAAGAAGAACTGTCTGAACAGGATTCAGACAGTGAGCAGCTTCCATTGTTTCCAGTTGTCAGTATAAAAACGGAACCAGATGCCAACATTGTTGAGGTGGGTTTTAGTTTATCTCTTTTATTTTATTGATACGATGGTTGTATACATGTGAGTGCATTCGAGGCGTCTTACAATGCTGCATTGCTGGCTGTGTAGAAATTGACAGATAAGGACTGTACAATTAGATGTGTACACAGAAGTTGTAAATAACATCTAGGTTTTATTTTCCTCTGTCACGTTTCAGTCAATGTCGCTATCCTCATGGAGATCAGTTATTCTTTATGCAACTGGGGTGGGTTTTGAGGTTTCAGCACGTGGGTTTTGAAACTGAGTATTATTTGAACAGGAAAAGATAACCTGGTGAAGTAAATGGCATTTTGTGGAGAATAGAGTTTATACAGCATGTCCTAAAAATGTGGTAAATTTTCTTATTGCCTGAATATTTAAAATAAATTTGCAGGTGTGTTTTTGTACATGACTGCAGATCTTTTAAAGGCTAATACATGAGTGGGAGGTTATATCTCGCTGTATTCTTAGAATGAGAAATGTTTCATACAAGAGTTGTAGAGATAATCAAAATACATTTTATGTTCAGTAGCTTTTTTCCAAAAATTGTGTCATGACATAATGTAGAAAAATGTGGTAGAGCCAGACAGGCCACAGATGACAATATGGTGCATGCGCACTGTATGCTTGATGACTAAGGCTGCAGACATACACTTGGAATTGATAACACTTGTTGCTTTTCCACGGTAATGGTAGTTTCCTGAATGTGCCTGAGTGTTACGTTTGTATGTCCATTTCCTGTCCTGTTGATTATGAAACTGTTGCCATGGTAAGGAGAACTCTTATCGAATGTGTTGTGTAAAACCTGAAAGGCACATTAAAAAAAGGAAAATATGAAAGGGCCTGGGGTGTGGTACATGCATGTGGGCTCATGGCTGATGATGATTATAGCACACAGAAGTTAATATGATTGCATTTTGACATGTGATATTTAACTGTGAGTTTTTTTATGCTCCCTGCAGGAGTCACTTGCAGATGCACCGGAAGTGGTGTCATCTGACCTTACTTCTGAATTGGAATCAGGTGTCGCCACACCGAATGAGAACACACACATTCCGGTCACGTCTGACAGATCCAGTATACTTGCAGCAATGCGTAGGGCTATGTCAGCAGGAGTTACGCCCAACAACCATCTTGTACCAGATGACACTGATGAGTTGGTAAGAAAATTTATTGATGTGGAGCACAGTTGGAAGTTTCTTCTGTGAAACCAAAATGTATTTTGTAATGGAACTGATATAATTTGTGATCTATGGTCTGCGTATTTGTTGACTGCACATTTATAACGGTGCTTGTTTTAACCCTTTCCATGTGGGCAATGTGGTCTGATCCTGCTTTACTGGAACCAGTCATGAGGTCAAAAATCCCAGACATGAACATTCTACTGTAGTTGGATTCAGCTGTCAAGAGTTTGCAAGACCCATTTCCTGTGCTGATCATGTAAAATAATTGCTACACAGACCAGCCAGCACGTGGGCATAGCATGGAGAGTGTTGACAGTACAGTGTGGTGTGCTTTGACTAGGCATCACATAATTAAGTCTCTGAAATGTATTGTATTTTACTCTTTATGTTTTGAATTTTAATGTGGTAAATCAGATTTGTTGTTTGGTGCCTAGATATGTGGTGATACTGCAGACCAGGGAGATCTGTGGAAGGCTCAGTTATCGAACAGTGAGCAGGAAGTGTCTCTACAAATGTAAGTCATATTCTAGTTCCAGTTAGTCTACACTGAAAACTAGTTTCAAAAAAAATAAATTACTTCTAATTGTCCTCACATTTTCTTCTTTATATATATATATATATGCATGGTCAAACAACAGAGTTTCTCTTGATCTGCAAGAACAAATACACATGAAATGAGAAAAAGAAAAGTTCTTGTTGTCCTTCAAAGTAATCTCTGTTGACTGGAACACACTTTTTATATATTTCATACATTTGCACACAGCTGTCATTGAAGGCATGCAGACTTCATTTAATTCTGTAGTTACAATCCTCCTGACACCCTTGACATCCTGAATTCTACATTTGGGGTTGTGTTTCACTTTATGTAATAAAAATTCTGGTAGTGTGAGGTCATGTGCATAAGATGAGTTGCTAATCTCTATTATGCTGCAGCAAGGGCTTCCCAGATTATGACTTTGTGCTTCTTTTTCTCATGCGTGATATTGTGTTGAACGATGTCATGCGGATTTTCATGTTTCCCCAAGTCTTATGCAGAATCTGATGCATTATCTGGCAGTTAATTGTGGGGTTGTTTGATGACAGACTTTGACTTCTGGTTCACACAGTTCTGCAACTGTTACTGTATTGTGAATAGCCAATAACTTCTGGATCACTTCCAAGCTCTATTCATCCTCCCAATCTTGTACAGCATTGGAAGACACATGGATGATACAGAGCTGCATTTCCATGAACAGTTGTGAGCATTTCATGTGTTTCTGTAGCCATGTCCCTGAGTTTGAAGCAAAACCTGTTTGTCCACTGCTGCATGACAAGAAGAGAAACGTGCCTTGTGATGGACTGATGAAGCTAGGTTTTTATTTTAGCTAATCTTTGACTGTCGTAACATGAACTCACAGCAAATGCCAAACCATACTAGCATGAGAGGGTCAGCCCTAGAACTTACTGTCTGATGACATTTTGAATGTATGCGTGGAAGTGTGTGCATGTTCATATGTATGTGTGTTACAGAAAAATCCATATTTATAGTGTGTCCTGGGTAATGATGGTGAGTAAGCAAAGGATCTTATGTACAGAGTGTGACAAATTATCTTCACACTTTGATAAGTTTGAAAATGTGCTTTTTTATTCCAGTACATGAGACAGTTTACATTTTGTGAAAAGTGACATAACTTGGACTACATTTTTTATTGTAACTATTACTGCAGTATCATATTTTGAAGTAACCACCACCACCACCACATCATAATTATGTTTCATCTGTGTTAAACAAGTTTGTAGCCGATCATTTTTGGTATAGTTGTTTATTAGGTTTACTGACAGTTACAGATGGGTCATGGCCATGCGTTAAGTTTAACCTTTTGGCGCCGGAATTATTTTTTTTAATTTTAGCACACCTGTATATAAAATGTGAATAATACAGGAACCAAATACGTTAGAATTATGAAACAAACTGCATTTTGAAGAGAAAAAAAC
>Ga0123352_10016293_pt1 | contig 11835 bp, 9 predicted proteins | sample TergutLab28metaG_FD_89700 | JGI IMG/M metagenome (GOLD analysis project Ga0123352, IMG submission 89700) | Labiotermes labralis P1 segment gut microbial communities from Petit-Saut dam, French Guiana - Lab288 P1 | ecosystem: Host-associated > Arthropoda: Insects > Digestive system > Gut ...
GATACCTCGGCTAACGAAGATAATTCGTTCCGGAATCACATTCGTTAGCCGAAACACACATACAGACGGAAAAGATAAGCTCCTGGAATGGCCCGACCGTTCATGTTTGCTGCTTTATGTTAGTGCGCGCATCCACTAAAACATTCGTTAGCCGAATCCATATTCGTTAGCCGAGTCCGAAAAAACAGCGAAAAAAATTCTTCGTTAGCCGAAAAATTCGTTAGCAGGGTCACGCGTTAGCCGAGGTATCGCTGTATTATACAGCATCTGGCATTATCACACCTGTAGGTGGCGGTCCGGTGCAGTCCTCGCTCAACCTGTGCACGGAACGGTCACCTACAGGTGTGATGATACCTGACGCTGTATAATACAATTTTGACCTCCTAGCAATGAGCACATAGTGCTCGAAATATGTAGAGGCACATAACAAACTTATTATAAAACAAGAATTTGTGCATTAAGTTGGTTAATTACTAAGATTGTTGTGTCTGCCTAGATATACTGTAATTCTTACTGAAAACAAACCTTAATATCTTTAGGTGCATCATTCCCGTTGTTTTATTTACAATTAAAAGGACTCAAAAGAACCCCTTTTAATTGTAAGCCTTAATATCCCTGTCTTTTGAAAGCGACGTCGTGAAGCTTTGTAGACACCCCCCCCCAAAAAAAAAAATTTCTGAGGTACCTGCTACCCAAAATCCCCCCCCCGGTTTAAAGCTGTATTCGCCTTCCTGAAAATCTCAGCGCAATAATTCATCAAAATACCCGAAAGTCTAGCTGCTGAAGATCCCGCCGGCTGCCGGCTATAACAGCGTTCGAGTTCGAACAACGTTCAACGATCTCAACGATCTTTTTGCCATCGCTAAAGCGAAATCACATTGATCGGGGCAGCGCTAACCGAGGACTGCTTGTAACAGCGACCTTCAGTGCACTCTTGGTAAATACACAAATACCACAAGCGAGGTATTTTACGGTCTAGTAAGTCCGTATTTCTTGAAGCCATAGAACAGCGGTATCTTACAAGTAATCAATTGGGCAAGCAACTACCGGCCTCACAACACAAGGCAATATCGGCATAGGTGATAGTGAAGTACCACTCCCCCCTTGCCCCAGTTTTGAAGTGTAAATTCGTAATTATCAAATATCCCATTAAAAGGTCATTCACGACTTTAAAATCACGAAAAAGAGTTCAAAGAACTTTGCGGGAGTGGGAGAGGGCCTCCTTTCCATTACCTGAATAGCTGAAGTGAAAGCAAAATTGCACACCGGTCGTTATCTTGCGTTTTTTTTTGTACTGTTATAAGACATAAATGTTCCGGCAGACACGTAACGCAGGATAACCTGCACTTGTTAATATACTTGACGCGTTAATTATTCCATGTTAACAGAATTAGATGGACATGTGTCACACGCAAAGCGGACAGCTTTCAAGAGCCTTGCGAAATTTCGGGGGGACAGAACGAATGATGGATTATTATGACCAGAACATGATTCAAAACAGACCGGGTACGTTGGTTCAATCGGTAACGCTCCTGTCTTGTATCCGGCAGGTGCCTGTTTCGAATTAGTCTTAAGTATTTCATGATTTTCCTCAGTCCCTCCAACCAAATGCCAGTTGAGTAACTTAAATAAGGCTATCCCTCCTTCCTCGCCCTTTCCGTTTCATTCCATGATACACAGCAGGAGTGGCCCATAAACGTCACTGTGCGGCTCGCTCAAGCTGTCTGTAAGAATAACATTTAGCACTTTATAAGTGTACGAGGCCAACCGAGAAAAGAGGTGTAAAAGATCTGCTACAGAAATGAAACTCACAACAGAAATAAGAAGATATGAATACGGGGAAAAAGTATTTGAACAATTTACTAGTGGATTCCACAAAAAGGAGAAGGAGGAGGAGAAGGAGAAGAAGAGGAGGAAGAAGAGGTGGAAGAGGAAGAAGAGGAAAAGGAAGAAGAGGACGAAGAGGAAGAAGTAGAGGAAGAGGAGGAAGAAGGTGAAGAGGAAGAAGAATAAGTAGCAGTAGTAGCAGGAGCAGTAGTAGTAGTAGTAGTAGTAGTAGTAGTAGTAGTAGTAGTAGTTGTTGTTGTTCCTAGCGTCGCTAACGGAAAGCGCTAGCTGCGTTACCTCATGCAGTGAGCAGTGTTGCTACCGTACGTTTGACGTTATGAATCAGGACATGGTTCTTCCCTCGTGGTCTCGCAAGTTGGGGCTCCCAGAGCTCGCTTATCTGGTCACCCCTGCTGTGTTACCGACTGTGTCCTCACACCGCCTACAAACAATTTACTATCATAACCTAACGAAACGCTCCATCACGCAGTGATGAGAAGAACCTGTTACAAGCTAATTAACACCCATCAGCCAAACTACACTTGTACTAGGAAGGTGCCCATGTCGAATCTCGACCGGGGCACCGGATCACAAAACGTTTTACGTGATGTCCCTCACTTGCTACAGACGAGCTCTGGAACAGTGCCTCAATTCCAACCTAACATTCGTTAATCATCCTATACTTCGCGCTACAGTTTCAGATACTAAGGGCGTCATAACATTAACCATGAACTACAAAATGTAAGCTCTGGAGTTACAAGTGTTGATCAGGGTATGCTTCCTTCTTTCCTCCTCCACTCATTTCTTTCTATTTTCCTTGCTTTCACTGCCTACTCCTTTCTTTATTTCCGTCTTTATTCCGTCCTCATTTCCTCCCTTCTAGGCCTTGCCAATCCCGTTCCAGCACCATCCGTCTTAAAAGATGTTTTATGCTTCATTTGCTTCATTAACACACTTAAAGCTAAAAAAAAGTGAAAGTACATTTCTACCCAATCCTCCCCGTTTTACGAAACGCACTGCTTTCAGGACGGTTCCCAGACTTCGCCCGCTTGTCCTAATGGTAAGAGTGTTAATAACCTAAAATTGAATATGCAGCACTGAAGGACCGATACTGACGGAAGGAAACCGAATTACTTGGAGAAGAATCAGTTCCAGCGCCCATCTCACACGGACTGGCCCGGGATCAAACCCGCGCCTACGTGGTGGAAGACTAAATTTAACTTGATAAGCACACTCCATCTCGGTTATAGAAACAAGTTAGTTAACGCAGTAGAGGGAAATTATTAGTGGTTGTTTTAAAGGTCCATACAAAATGCAGCTGTATCCTCAGTGGGCAGAACGTACAACTGTCAACAATTAAATCCCGTGGTACATACAGTAACAACTAGGATTTAAAACAGTAACTAACACGCCATCAATATTTGAGGAAAGGAGAGGTATCTTGGCCCAATCACCAAATGGAGTGGAGCGGTCAGCTTCGCGTCCCGGCCGATATACTCCCAGAGAGAGAAAAAAAAACTCTGTTTCATTGTCAAGGAGACTGCGTGGGCCTCTCACACACGTAACAATCGCTAGATGAGAAGTAACTTTATGACAGCCGATTCGTCCAAGCGCATCCCACACCCAGCAGCCACTTAAAAAAAAATGACAGCATTGTACCTCTAACATTGAATGACGAATGACTTAAGTTAACAGAATTATTTAAACAAGCCGTAAACAAGTCGTGAGTCATTTCTGCACGTGATGGCCGACAGATAAACCGAGACGCATTTCAAACTGGTCCCACAGGTTTGTAACCGAAGACGAATCCATGTAATTACGGCCTACACAGTTGTGGTAAGCTTCTTCGTAACATAATTCCGTTGGATGCCTGATTTAACCGCCCACGTGTGGCAAATAAAATGTGGAATGGAAGGATAGAAATTCATTTGACGCCCATCAGTACAGCAGGGCTTTCAATGTCCCTATTCTCACGAACCCAGCAACTCAAAAAAATGTTGTGGTCACTCCTGTATCGAATTTATTCCGAAAATGACGAAGAACGTAGAAAAGCGTGTTTGGGAGGGGGTTGGGGGGGTTGGGGGGGGGGCAAACCAATGCACAGATTTTCACTAAACTCGTCACGAATACCCACGGGCATTGCATAGAGATCTTCTGGGCCGAGTTTTATATGCAAACCAGACATAACGTGTAGAAAGTACGGGGAATAACTTAACTTACGCCCTAAAACAACGCGTAGCTTTCATTATACCGATCTTCACAAAGCCCTGACGATCTGAACGGTATCATGTGGACATTTCTATACCAAACCTTCATCAAAATCGGTGACGAAAAATTGGAATTACGGGTACAACTTCATTTGCGTCATTAAATTAACCACGACGGTCGATCCGCCGATTTCCACGAAAATCGGACGAACTTTTCAAGTCACTGCCCCTAGTCCACAGACGGACAGACTAACATGACCTCTACATAAGGCGGTACGTCTTTCACTTCGTAAAGAATGCCTAATAAAAACGAACAGCGTACCTCCAAATTCGCCGCAAGCAGTAAAAGGTTGAAACCGCTAACCTAACGTGACTCCAGCCAACATGCCTTAAGCCTGAGTTACAGCTACCCACAGTCGAACTGTTTCCATTTCTGTGAAATGTCGACTGCAAGATTACAGCCAAGAAGCGTGGATAGAAAGCTGCTGTCTGTCACGATTTTATGGGTGTTGTAACAAGCATTACGTACGCAATTAGCGTGGGGAAACACAATGCTTCCCTGTAACGGAACACACTCATCACCGCAGACAACAGTTTATTATTTAATCGTTAACATCAGGACGCACATACGGCCCCTTTAAACCTCCACGCTGTTTGCTGTATCAAGTGCACACTATTCCCGCACGTCAGGCAGGTCGTTCTGTACATTCCAGTCTTTCATACCCCTAACTATTGAAACGGATTTCGATTAAATTCGGTCTTGGTCGGTTTGCGTACAAAGCGTTCGTTAACCTATAATTTCTCACCTTATCGATGCAACAAATCCTGTAAATTACATGACGCAGAAATAAACGTCGCACATCTAAAAGTACCGAATATATTAAATTTTGATTTGGCACTGGGTGGGGTCTGGGCAAAAAAAAAAAAATGTTTCAAAGTTACATTTTCGGTTCGCCTCTGTGCTATTAAACCCACACACACCACAATCAACTCAAACCAAGCTTTTAATAATATTCTCACAAGAATTAAGCAGCTGGTACAGTGGCTAGGTCACAGGCTGCACAGCCCAATTATCGTGATCTAGTGACGGAGGACGAGATGGCAGGCATGTGATCACATGCAAAAAAAAATTGTGTCAAAACCGAAAGGGAGATGACCTCCTGGAAAACCTGAATATAGATGTGACGACATTATTAAAGTGGATCTTAAAGAGTGTAAGGATGTGGAAGGTAAAGTTCACCCTATAACCTTCCATGAAGGCACGGAGAGGGAGTAGAGGTATAGCTGTGCTCTTTCTTTAATCTCGGCGCTAGATGGGAGGGGGTGGTTAACGCCAAGCCCCGGCCGCTTTAGTCCCGCGAATGACACGGTATCCACTGTACAGGAGGCTGGGTGGGCACAAGGACAGGTCTGGAAGGATGCGGAAAATGTCGCCTCCCACCGGGGTTCGAATGCAGGACCGTCCAGGTCCTAGCGTAGTCGCTATATCGACTACGCTACCCCGGGGACTCATTCAATTCAAGGTACGTAACAGTGCCTTGTGAACGCGCTAAGGGACTATAGGTTCAAAGCCGTAATGCTGGCAAGCGACTGTCAGCTTCACAAGGAAAGCCCTGTTCTATGCAGTTAATTTGTCATTAACTCGCGAAGGACCAAACGTAATTAATAAAATAAAATATGTACATCGACATAACTTTATTATTATTATTATTATTATATTATTGGCTACTAGGCCGAAACTAGTAGCCAATAATAGAAATGTAATAAAATCAACATACAGTTGTGCCACACGGAGTACACATTTAATTTTATTTTATGTACTTTAAACACATGGCATGCCCTCTACCAAGATAAAACATAATGTTTCATTTATATACTCGGACTGTACCGCGCATTCAACACTTTCCATCTCGGGGGTATAAAAACCAAGCAGTGTATGGTGTATACGGAAATAATCGCTGTTTGTTTTGTGATCCGTACAAAACACATAAACACCAGCTGTAGACAGTGTGTACAACATTTTACAACGTTCAACCAATGTTACAGACAGTAACCGCTAGGCAATAAGAAGTTAACTTACGAAGGACACCACCGTATATGTGGCATGGGTCCTCGGGGCGGCTTCGAATCGTGGTTGTCTACGATTTGATGCCGTGCAGGTTTGTAGTTAGGTATCATGGTGTCCGAAAACCAGTTGCGTCCATCAACAGGGGCACCAGGTTCCTCTAGAAATGTCGGTGCAGATCTAATCTACAAGGCCACACACCCCAAAAGATCGTTATCTTAAACTAGGGTGCACAACTTTTCCAAAAATTGAGAATCCACCACAAAATTCTATAGGCGGCTCCTTACAAAATTTAGTCGCCCGGATGAACTGAAGCCCGGGATTTGTGCATCTTTGATATTAATGTCACAGCACTATGTGTGACAATTACTGTTTTGCTTGAAACTCGAAGGCAAGAAATCGCGCGGTCTTGCCCTGCAGCTGGTTTAAATTGTGGCACGTTAACTGTGTCAGGGCACACCCGGTGGGAAATACAGCAGCAAGTAAACATGCTTTCTATGCACGTAACGTCCGGGGGAGGGGGTGGGGGGGCAACTGGACCTGAAGGAGCACGGTGCTCTGTTTCTGTATGCGGCCCACAGTCACCAAGACATGTGACATACAAAAGAATTCTAGGTGCAGCACATTCATAAAACACAAAGCCAGGAATGGACACTGGCCTTCAGACCTTCCGCGAAGACTACCCTTTTTAGAACATTTTTTTTTCTAATGGCAAGTACACTGACTGTTTATCATTGACCTATGCGACCAATAAAAGTAAAACGTTAAAATTACAGTATAGATACTAAAAACATTCAAAGTAAGTATGAAAGTCCTAATGATAAGAAGTAGTCACAAAAATAGTAATAGTAAAAAGACAAAGTCAATTTTCCATCATTTTTGTCCTGGCCTCCCAGTATCGCTCACACTCTGTCCCATTAAGTAGTGCGGTACATTGTCCTAGGTGGTTTCTGCCCATGGGTTCGCGGAGGCTGCATAGCATGCAGTAGGGGTCAGGACGGATTCCAATGCGGTGAAGATGTGTGCCCAAGCAATCATGCCCAACGCACAGTCAGAACTCTGCAACTGCCCTTCTTCTAGGCCAGTCTGGTATTTTGGCTATTTCTTGTTTCCACAGTTTATGGGATAGTCTTGTTTTAGAACAATTTAATGGTCTAGCGATTCTTATGTTCTTAAAAAACGCTTTTCCAAACTACCTCTAGATACCCCCAAAACGTAACGCAGACGAAAATCAGAGATTTGAGATTTTAACAACGGTTAAGGTCACTGTGAGAGGAGGTTCGTTTTACGATGCTGTCTTTAATTCGCACAATACTGACCTCATTTATGGGAATAAGGTAAAGGTAACGCTGTTCCTCTTCACGACATGAAGGCATACAGGGGGAGTGGAGGTATATCTCCGTTCATTCTTAACCTCGGCACTACATGGAGGTGTGTGGTTAACTTCAAACCCCGGCCGTTTTACCCCAGCACACATTCAACAGGAGTCTGGGTGGGCAAATGCGCCGGTCTTGACGTTTTGGAAAAGAGGAAAATCTCTTGCCCCTGCCGGGATTCCAACCCCCAACCGTCCAATCCGCAGTCTAGTCACTGTATCGACTACGCTAACCCGGTTCTATCTAGTGATAAGATTAATTATAAACTGCACAGGATCTGGCAGGAAATAATCGTGGCTAAATAGAGGTAAAAGCCAGTATTTTTTTTGGACAGAATGAGGAAAACCACACTATATCTAATTCAGGACAGCTAACGATCGTGCCCAAATTCGAACCAAACAACTCCCGGAAACAAGCCCACAGCGTTACCATTCCGCGCACCCGTTCGGTGATCACACTGTAGCCTACTATGTTATCACGCTGTGCAGTGTGGCAATCGGTTACCAACGTTCCTGACCATCATCATCCTCCATGGGCATGGCAGAATATGAAGATCAAGCAAAACCAAAACACACAGCGTCATCACCTAGCGTTCTGAAGGAACATGCCATCATACCCCAAGATACAAGATGCAGATAGAACCAGCAAGTTCCTTTGAAAACATGGCTAACCACCAATATCGTTCAGCGATGTATCCCAGCATTTCGGACCAACATGCTGCGTTCGCATTCCAGGTAGAAGACGTGGAAAATGAATATTTTACCCAGAGGCTTTCAACCACCTACTAGACTAACTATACGGTATCATAAACACCTGACGCCACTACATTAAAGAAAGACGCACACGGAGGCAGCAGGTTCCTCCCAAACGCCGGTAACCATCTACATCACACGTGGCCACAACCCAGAAGACCACAATCTAAACAGATACAAATACTTAGTGCAACAGACACCAGTCACATCTGCTCACTGACTTTTCGTTGTATACAACGTAATAAAGTTATAGGGGTGCCAGAGGTACGCCACAACCTTTCGTTGCCACTTCAAAACTTGCAGTGGTATAGGTTGTAACTTACAAAGCTCAAAGAAAGTTCGAGGGCATTAAGGTCTAAGAGAACATGACGCTGTGTCGATGAGTCACTATTTCTGGGCGTTTCGAAAGAATACTGTTATTTCATCCGCTAGGGCCGATGAGTCAAACGACTCTACTTATACTTCTTGACACGTTGGGAAATACAGACCCATCGGCACAGCTCCACATACCTGTGTCAACCTCGAGCCCCGTATATTCCCAGAACTTTCCTCTTACTGGAACACTGATTTTGTATCAGACGCCATAACCCCCGATTGTATGATGTAGAACAAACGTACGTTAAACCAGCTCTGTGAAAGCAAAGATTAAACTAGGATGGGCTAAGATTTCTTTAAGACTCAAACAGTGCAGCTATCGTAGTGAAAGACTCCAAAGTGGGTTCCTTTGATCACCGCACTTCAAATTACGCATCGTCACGTTCCAAGGTACATTTTGCGTGGTGTTGGAGTGAAATGCAGTGTCTCGGCCTGCGTCTGTCGCGATGCGTTGATGTTTGTGAGACAGAGCGTCAGAGTAAATAAGGTCTACTACCTCCGGGACATAACAGACCCCTCCCCTTCGTTGCTGACGAAAAACAGCATGTTCAAGAACGTCTACAGACGACGCACAACGTCGGAAGAACAAGCCTTTATCGTTTATCGCAGTCTGGCTACTGGCCACAGACAGGCGCCATAAACTGACAGATACTCATGGCCGTGCCATGGCTTCTGATGGTTTGTCGTCGGACTCTGACCGCGGAGGCCCTGATCCGACCCCAGGCCATCGCGTGTCCTATCTGTCTTGGGCAAAATTGTATTAAGCCAGATTTTTTCCCCAAATATTTTGGTTTTCACATGCCAACATCACTGACCAACATACCGTACTAATTCATTCATATATCACCGATGTTAACCTCAGCCATCGAAAATGGATGCAAATAGCACACAAACAGAAATCCGTGGATATCCCATACGGCAGTATTCCTACAACTGCTAACGTTTAACCATTTTACAAATTACAATAATTTCTGCAAAGAACGCAGCGCGACTCATACTTTTTGGCTTGCAGACGCTTCCGTCTAGAGGCCTAAATGGACCGAAATTATGGAATATGAACACGGCTCGTCCCAAGTGCAGTTCGGCCAAACACCGAACCTTACCTTCAAATTTATTATCCGTACGCCACGGAATCCCAACTTCCATTTAGCCTAACCCAAATAAAACCCGATTTATTTACAGTCTGCTCTGATTATCAGCGGGGTGTAAAGTTTATTCTCAGGAATTTAGGGGCCACCTCAAAATTCTATGCCCCAGAAGGGTGACATGAAGCAACTTCCATAAGGAGGCCCACAAATATTAGGTGCCATCATATAAAATTCAGTCAACACGGCAACCTGGGGGCTCACATTTTTATACTCTTTGACGATCTTCATTAATACATGCCAATAATCGTTTAGTGAATTATCTTATGACGGTGTAAGAACACTGGTATCATACTGACATTTGAAGAACGACACACAGATAATGAAGATCAAACGTGTAACTAACATGGGACAGAGACCTTCCTGAGAAGCTAACAGATCGTTAGCTAGACAAGAAATTCCCCGCATTTCATACTACCGCATTCACAAGCGCCCTGGCCTGTCCTGAACCAGATCATTCCAGTCTATGCCTCCCCATCTCAATTCTTGAAGATCAATTTTAATATCATCATCCCCTCTACGCCTAGTTCTAAGTGGTACACCAATTATGTAAGGGGTTTAATATTGTATATTTTCCGTGCAACTACGTTACACGTATGATGCTTAAAACCAACTTGTTGCACGGTGTTTTCATTTGTTAATTACTGCTACGACATGTTTCGGCCTCAGCTGTTTGTCATCTTGAATCGGAGAGTTCGAAAGTTGAAGCGCAAGCTTCACACGTCGAAGAACTTGCGAGATCCCTGACAATGACAAACAGCTGAGGCCGAAACATGTCGCAGTAATGATTAACATATAAAAACACTGTGCAAACGAGTTGGAGTTAAATATTATGTATGTAATGGGTTACTGTCTCGAACTATCTCCGGGAGGAAATAGCTACGAAAATCCCAAACAAAATTCAGTATGTGTGTTTTTTGGGGGGCCGACCGAACCCAAATCCCAAGCCCCCTCATTAAATAGTTCTCATCTGACCACAGTACGTCCACATAACTCACCGGTCAGTTCTCAAGACCTAAGCAACGTCACGACTCTCTCTCTCTCTCTATGCCACTTGTTACGAATCTGTGACTTTTCCGTGTCACGAACGAACGAACATTCAAACATGTACTTCGCGAAAAACGAAAGACGAAACGAGAAGTTAAAGTTCCAAATCGACAACGCCCGCATTCATTCTACGAGACAGCATCACTACCTTAAGAATGATATTTCATGATTGTCCAAAACATTTTATCGATTCAACTCCTAATCTGTACCTCAGGCTTGCAGGGCCGTGGCTACGCCACTGCTATAATGAGGCCAAGGAAAGAAGTCTCGAGGATTATATGTCCAATACGCTTGGTTCATCACTACGTACACCACTACCAACGTTCCTGTGCACAGAGTGGCTAGCGGACTGGAAGGGAATACAGGAAATTATGCTGAAGGAAAGGGACGGGGTAGCAGTTCCAGGAATTTGCTGCAATGCATCCACGGGACACCCTTCAGTAAGAAACTCTTGAAATAAATACATTTCAATTAATTGAGTGTTCATAACGTTGCTGTCCATCGGCGATGCAGTCCGCTGAACAATGCATCTGTACAAACGACAGGTACCGTACGCAAATCCACAAATCATTCAGGTGCAATACGAACCAAAACTCATTGACATCCATTAAATGTGTTACGGTGCTTCAAGAACTTGAAATTGCAGCGTTCACTGTCAATATTTAACCATGCACAGGCCTACATTAGCCCTCTCCGACGGTACGATGTTCACTTCTCTCTACGGGAGAGGTAAAGAAATCGAAATGCATATGGCGGAGTGGAGGTATAGTTCCAGCCACTACTAACCTCAGCACTAGATGGAGGTGAGTGGTCAGCTTATGTCCCCAGGGCGCATTTTGGTCTGCATCATGGACGAGAAGACAGCAATTTTCATACACTGGGCCAAGTCTAGTACAACCAACGGCTGGATGAAGCAAAATATTCTTAAAATAAATCCAACTAGATGCACTAATTTCTCAAATTTATTTTCGGAATAAAACTCTACATGTTTCGGACAGTTCCTCTGTCCATCATCAGGAGTTTTTCACTGTAAACACAGCA
>Ga0123352_10016296_pt1 | contig 11834 bp, 6 predicted proteins | sample TergutLab28metaG_FD_89700 | JGI IMG/M metagenome (GOLD analysis project Ga0123352, IMG submission 89700) | Labiotermes labralis P1 segment gut microbial communities from Petit-Saut dam, French Guiana - Lab288 P1 | ecosystem: Host-associated > Arthropoda: Insects > Digestive system > Gut ...
CACATGCCCAGCCCATCTCATTGTTCTCGATTTTATCACCCGCACATTATTGGGTGAGCAGTACAAATCATTTAGCTCCTCGTTATGCAGTCTCCTCCATTCCCCCGTTACCTCGTCCTTCCTAGGTCCAAATATTCTCCTCAACACCATGTTCTCAAACACCCTTAGCTTCCTTTCCTCCCGCAATGTTAGCGACCAAGTTTCACACCCATACAAAATAACATACAAAATTATAGTTCTATATATCTTGATCTTTAAATGTTTTGATAGAAACTTGGAAGACAAAAGATTCTGCACCGAATGATCATTACATACTCCTATAATCTGCTACATGTTTTGGCCCTTTCTTGCCATCACCAGGAGATAACCAAACAGAAGAAATGTATGAAACATTTCCGTGTGTCATCAATAGGCACAGAAGCTCGTTCGTATACCAAATACAGTAGCGTGTCAAAGACGTACAGTGCAAGTATAAGTAAACATTTGAAAAATTAAAATCAGCAAGTGTGTATTCAATGGTTTGGTGTAAAATTGCAATAAAATATAAAATTTTTGCAGTGAGATGTCTACTTATATGTTTTTTCAATCCAATTGTGTGAATGTAGTCCTGTTAATATATCATAAATTTTTGTATTAGAGATCGTGAGCTACAGGCTGGTAATATATTAGATTTAGAAGTAAATGTAAAATGAATTAGTAAGACAACAACCACCTTAATTCAAACTGAACAGTTATCTGTTATTATCAGTACCTTTTTTTATTTTTATTTGTTTTAAATTTCCTTACTCTTTTAATTTATATTACTAAATTTAATATGTCACACGTTACTAGCTTAAGATCTCCGTATGTCACTTTTTTAGTAAGACTAAATTCGCAAAACTGCGTACACACAACGGGATTGAGGAAATTGAAGTAGATGTTGGAATGCGAAAATGTTATATTTTATTACAGTTTTGTACGTAAATAGTGAACACACGTTCGTTAATTTTAATTTTCCACGTTGTTGCTACTACTTACACTTCATACGTTTAGCGTGATACTATGTTTGTTATGCGTTCGAGCTGAGTTGCCTAATCATGATATACAGGATGTACACAAAAGAATGGTGCGGGTTCAAAAGTTAACAAGAAATTTACTTCTCACTTTACACGGGCACAACTTACACCGTCAGCAGCAGCAACTGTCCAAGTTTCTCATGCGCTATCAGCAGTTTGCTTCTCCTGCTTACTGCGGGGCCGGTTTCCAAGATGGCGTCGCAGCAGGAAAAGGCTTTCTGTGTGCTCCGTTTTGAGGTGACCAGATCTGTGATTACAGTGCAGCATGAGTTTCGTGCACGGTTTAGAAAAGACGCACCTGGCACCTCGAAACGGAGCACACAGAAAGCGTTTTCCTGCTGCGACGCCATCTTGGAAACTGGCCCCGCAGCCCCGCAGTAAGCATGAGAAGCGAACTGCTGGTAGCGCATGAGAAACTTGGACAGTTGCTGCTGCTGACGGTGTAAGTTGTGCCCGTGTAAGGTGAGAAATAAATTTCTTGTTAACTTTTGAAACTGCACCAATCTTTTGTGTATACCCTGTATACAAATGTTATATACATCTATTGTATAATGTCCCTGATGGTGACCTGGAAAGGACAGAAATATGTAGGAAATTATAACCGTATGTAATGACAATATATCAAAACTACCCAAAATGTCATTTCGTTGAATTCTTAATATCGGCCTATGTCTATTGCATGGAAAATGTGGAAAATATTAAATATTAATTATCTTTAAACCTGCTGGTTAATTTTATTTGTAATTGAACTGGCGAAGCTCCGTATTTGGTTTGAGTGCAATCAAGTTAATTACTGTAGAGTTACAAACACTAAGGAGGATGTTTTGTTCTTACTCAAGGCGACAAAGTAAAATGATAATGAGACTGAGACTGAGACTGAGAAAGAATGAGACATGATGATTTTTTCTTTTACTTTCCGCTCTGTCACCGCGCTTGCTTTTCTTCTTTGTGGATTAAGAGGTTGCTAAGAAAAGGAACATAACCACTAAACACTATTTGAAAAAGGTTGTGGTCCTTGAGCTACCAGAGCAGAGACGAGAAAGTAGATAACTAAAGGACGAAAGAATTACGTGCAACGTACAAAAGAGTTCCTTATACTCTTTTCTGAGTTTAAGATATTTGTTTTATTTGAAAATTGAAATACCCCCTGTTTTTATTTACAGACTTGAACATAATGCCACAATCAGTGTACATAAAACGGCATAAACCAATTTTAATAAAGCGCCTAGTTTACTTCAGAGAACAAGCAACAAAACAAAGACACCTTCGCTTCACTACAGGCTGTAAATTGCTAGAAGAACCACTGTAGTGTGAATTCTTTGTTTCATAAGGAAAGCAAATTGCGTGATAAATATAATTCTGTATCTGTGCTACTGTACACTGCTCGTACATGTACTTCTAGTTGTCGGGGTTTTTTTTTAAGCTGCTAAGAACCTCGTACATGCAGATACCATTCTACCTATATTCCTTTCGTCACCATCACGTAGCTAACATGGAGGTGAGCCACTTGTAGATCCGTGCCGGTCTCACACGTCTAGAAGTCTCTATAATGGTTTCTTCTGCCTGTTGGTCTGTAGTTTTTTAGTATTCTTGGGAATCTATTAGACGGCATCCTGTTTATATGTAGCAACTATTCCTGTATTTTGTCCAAAACTGGAGTACTATTTAGTTCTTTAGCAGCCTCTGTGTTTGTTTTATATTCCGTCGAAATACATCCCGCTGTTTTTCTCACATGTTCCATCTATGCTGCTGTTATTCTTCATGCGTCCCTTGCTTTAATGTTCCAATTTTCAATACGGTGTAACGAAGCTGAAAGCGCCAGTGTCTTGTATGATTTTATTCTCGTTTTCCTTGAAGAGGCTTGTTATCTGAGCATATTTTTCAATGCCTATTATTTGCAAATAGTTATTCAATTTGTTGTCCATGCCCATGTCTGTATCATAAGGTATATTACTGTTGCTGAGTTTTGAAAGTGAAATTCCTTTTATTTCTTCTTTTTGCAATTTAGTCATTATTTCAACTAAGTACATGTTACACGTAGTAGGCGAGAGAGGGCAACCTTGGCGTACTGCTTTATTAATTTCAGCCAGCCTTTATAGTTTGGAGGTAAGTTTTGTTAATGTTTTGTTTTGTGTGTATATGTCCGCTAACGTACTTTATAATGTACCTGGAATGTTTCAAGATTTAAAATATCATGCATAAAATATGTCTTTGTGTACTGTAAAATGCTTTATCATAATCCATAATTAACATGTGTTTCCAAATTATATTCCCTTCGTTTTTCAATTAATAATTTGAGGCAATGTTGGATCTGTGCGTAAACGTCCCTTTCGGAATCTATTTTGTGTTTCTGTCACAAATTGTTCTGAGTAACTCTGCAGTTTTATATTACGGTCTGTAGTGTATACCTTATACCAGGTGTTAATACACGTAATACCAATTCCTGTTTAATTTTTAGGGTCTCGCCTTTCAATTTTCTTAAATACTGGGATTACAACGACATTTCTGAATTCATTTGGAATACAGGTTTTTGTTTATATATTATTAAAAAACTGTAATAATCTCAGTTTGAACTCTTCTGGTACGTTCTCAAATAACTCTGAGTTAATATCATCCTGTCCTGAGCTTGTAACATTTTTCGTTAATTTTGAGGTTTCTTCTAATTCATCTGATGTTGTTAAAGTATATATGTGATATAATTCCATTCTACGTTTGATTTATTTATGTTTTTTTTGTATAATTTTCATTGTATTGAAGACCTACATTTTCATCTATGTTTCCGTGAATTTTCGCTGTTTTCTTTATATCCTTGTTTATTTGTTTTAAAACTATGTACACTTTTGGTTGAGTCCAATATGTCACGTATTCTAAATTTGCAACAAATGTGTCCCAGGAGGCTGTGTGTTTTCTTCGCACTTCTGTTTTGGTTAGTGCTGTATTTATTTTTTGTTCTGTTTTGTCTTCTACCTTCTTTGAAACTTTTTCTCATATGATGTTTTATTCCCTTCTATTAATTGCTTTATTTGGTCGTCCTATATTTTTAAACATGTCTTATGTGTCGTCTCTTTATTTTTTCTGAATTTTCGTTTGATGCTGATTGTCGTGTGTTTGGAAGTTTTCCCAGTCTTTCTGAACTTCTGTTTTGTTTGTTTTATGTTGTTTAAATGAAGTTTAACTTTTTGTGCTTTCGTCTTTTAAGAGTCTTATTTTTAAAAAAATCTTTTTTTTCCTGAAACATTTTATTTTTTATTTAGCCATCGACGTGGGAAATTTACTTTTGCACGTAATCGATAATGGTCACTATCCAATTCAGTACTTCTGTAACTCCAATCTCTTGTATTACCTTTGAAGTTTTCGTGTTTGTTATAAAATAATTAATAATTGTTTTGTGCCCTGTGGCTTCCCAATTTTAAATTTATGAATATTTTTATGCTTAAAAATGTGCTTATTATTTTTAAATTATGAAATGTCCAAAAATATGTCATTTCTATCATTGTTATTTTAACGTAGCTTCTCCGTACGTACTCACTGTGTTAGTGACTTTATTATTTTCTCTTCTTTCGTTCATGTTCCTTACCAACATTATGTAATATTTATTGTTCACTTGATCCAATATCGTCTGTAGTTTTTCATAAAAATCCTCACTTAATTCTTCCCTGCCTTCTGTTGGCACGTACACTCCTAATATTGTTAAATGTCCCTTGTGTATTATTAGTCTTATTTCTATAATTCAGTCGTCCCAAAATTTATAGTATTCTATTTTATTTGATATTGACTTCTGGATCCATATCATTAATCCCGACTGGTCTCTGGTTTATCCCTTAGTTCCACTGGAAATAACCGTATAACTTTCAGTCTGTCTAGTACCTTGCAGTTTCTTTTTACTTTCTACAATTACTGAAATGTTAATATTATTTTCGTATAAATTTCTGTATAATTCTTCTTCCTTTTCTCCTAGTCCTTTAACATTCCAGGTTCCATGCTTAAATCATAACACCTTTTCCATTTCCGAGCGGTCTTTATGGAATAATCCGTCAGGCTTCTTCTTGTGACACTGGCCAGTAGTTTGAATTCCCCCCGAATGGGTTACGAGCCCAGAGCACGGTTAAGTCCAGTGGTAGGATTGCTACCTTTAGCCTCTGGACAGGCATATTTTGAGATGACATTTCCTGCATTCATTATAAAAAAAAAGTTATACCTCTGTGACTCGGTCGTCATTGCCTCGTATGTGGGAAAAGAGAAGGTGAGGATGACTGTTGGGTAGGACACGATATGGTGTTACACATAACTACCTTGTACTTTTCGTATCATTACCATTGGTAGAGCCAATAACGTACAGTACATGGGGCTGTGCAAAGTTAATAGGCGGAAAATAATACAGCGAAACTTAGCATAGGAACCTGAAGTTATATGCAGTTACAGATCTTCGAAAATGATGGTAGGCCTACTTAGTTGCAATTATTTTAGTGCGATGTAAAATAATATAGTGAGTTCATACAAACTGTAAGCTCATTTGTCACTCTGTTTGCTAGATACAAGAAGTTCTATTTGGACATGTGAATTGGTAAGTTCGAGACAAATATAGACGTCATTATTGGTAAAGAATTAGGAATAGTTCGGACGTTGAAAAATCTGAAGTTTCAATTGTGAACCCTAAGGGCATATCTACGCCTTTGTAGGTTGCGTCAGTTAACTAAGGTTACTCGTAGGTTATATCTGTGCACGTGTAGGTTACATCTGTGAACTTTGAGGTCATATATGTGAACTTTAATGTTACACCTATAAATTATAAAGTTACATTTGTGAATTCTGAAGTTATTACTCTGGCCCTGAGGTTACATTTATGAACTCCGAGGTCTTATCTGTGAACTCTGAGGTTAAATCACTAAATTCTATGGTTACGTCTGTCAGCTGTCAATAAGTGTTCAGTGTGTCACTGCTGTTCGTATAGAAATTTGTGGATCATTGTTTGCCGAAGATTTACAATAGCAGGAGAGTTTTCAGGATTTCGAAGGAAATTACTGCCTCCGACAACAGGAAAGATGAAAGAAGGAGGCTTCTTCGAAGAAACCTTCCCTTGCGCCTCTTAATTAGAAGCCGGAATAAATCGCCGCAAAGTATCAAATTCAATATCTTGAATAGCGCAGGAATGTCCATACATGGATCACTGTGGTGCATAGAAACACATTCTTATACCAGTTGAAGAATAAAAGACCAACTTGATGTCACTTGCTATTTTATTTCACTTCTTATGTACTCAATATGTTTCGGATATTAATATATCCATCATCAGGAGCTTGCGACTGTGCTTTTGAATTACCGCATCGGTCGTTTTGTTCCTGATAATGGATATATTAATGCCCGAAACATGTTGAGCACATAAGAAGTGAAATAAAATAGCAAGTGACATCAAGTTGGTCTTTTATTCTTCAACTATTACAATGATGCACGGTTCAATAAACATAATATTCACATTCTTACATGTCAATTGGATGAGCGTCGCAAGCTAACAGTACTTAACACACATACTTGTATTTTTCTCGGTACACATAGGCCTGATGCTCTCAAATACAAAAAAAGTGAAATGCACCCTGCAAAATGCCACGAAGGCACAGATGGGCAGTAGAGGTGTAGTTTTGTTTCTTTAATCTCGACGCTAGATGAGGGTGGTTGTTAACGCCGCGCCCCATCCGCTTTACCCCCGGGAATGACCCGTTTCCCACTGTATAGTTGTATAGGGGGCTAAATGGGCCCAAGGGCCTGTATGGACGGGTGTGGAAAATCTCGCCCTCGCGGGAATTTGATTCCCGGACCGTCTAGCCCGTAGCGAGGCGATATACCGGCCCACACTTTCTGACGTACAGAATTTCGAAAGAACGTACTGTCTACTGGTAATGTTCGTAAGCATAGTTACTAACTACGTCATAAAGAAGTATGATAGAGTGGAGTTATGTCTCGACGCGTTCTTGGCATCTGTACTAGAATGAGGTGTCGTTTCACGTTCCGCCTCTCTTTACCCAGAGAAAGATACTTTGTAAAGCCTCGTTCGTTGAAATTCAAGAAAACTAAAACATAATTACACCTCAGTGAGGTCCCTGCAGTTGTGTTATGAGGGGGGGGGGCGTGCACATCACTAGCATACCGCTTTCACGCCTCCACCAAGATGGAATGTGAGTGGGAATCGATAAATTGTGTTTCCTTCCCGCATAGGCAGCGTCTGCTTCTACGCGTCAAGTGCGGGTCCAGTGCACAAGTCCACCAGCAAGGGATTTTCACCACCTCTTGTTACCACTGTGCCGAGTGACAGTACAACTTGTCTGCACCTAACAAGCCCCTTGGTAAATGCGTATCCAGTTTCCAGGCTGTGTATAGCGACCGGTGCTATTCTTCTTAGACCGACTTCCTTTCTCTTAGCAACTTGTATACATTGTATTAACTACGAGAATCGTAGTTGCTAAGTTATTCAATAAATCGCTTCCTTTTTGTAACTTGAAAGGTTGTTCACAACAGTCCCTCCGTTCCTACACTGAACTAAATGTATTCACTTCACACCCTCATTAACTTGTTCTTTCCGGCTTCAATTGCAACACGCCGTTGTGTGTCGCACACAAATATGTACATATGCCGAAACATCTCAACATTTTGGCTTGACAGTGTAAGGTATAGTTCAAATAAATAAAGGCATCAAGCTATTATTGTTCCTTTGATGCCAATTTTAATATTATCCTTCTACATATAGACTTTTTATAGTATGTTTCCTTCAGAATTTCCGACTAATGTCCAGTGTGCGGTTATCGCATCTGCGATGCCTTCTGCATATTGGACGCCTCTCATCATTCTTTGTTTGATCACGTTAAGAGGCCCTGCGCCTCATAGAGCATAAGAGTACAAATTATGAAGCTCCTCACCTTGAAAATTTCTCCAGCCTACTATTATTTCTTGTGCTTCAGAACAAAACAGTTTTTTCCTCCTTTTTTGAAACGTCTATCTCTGTTTTTTGTAGTGCGTGAGACCAAGATTCACACCCACAGGCATTCCAACACTGAAGTCAAATTATTTATTTTCTGTGTGTCGGGCGCAAATGAGATATGGATTTCATAAGAAACTTTAATAAAGCTGAACTTTGTAATGAGTATACCTATAAATAAGAGTATCTGCAGTTCAGGCTGTACAGTAGGCCTGCAGAGAACCTTCCTTGTTATAATAATAATAATTATCTTGAGAGAGTTTGGCGGTTGGAAAATTATAGCTCTCTCCCTCTACCCTTCCCACCTCTACAAGTGATATAGCCGTGAATATAACGAAGTTGGTATAAGTAGCTGGCTGTCTGAACTGAAGTTTTGTGGATTCCGATACCGAGTTTTGATCCCCTTCTTCGTTTTACTATTATGTCTTAAGTTGGAGTTGAAAATGAAGATGAGTAAAAGAGAGAGAGAGAGAGAGAGAGAGTCGGAGAGAGGGATAGGGGTGATGTTCTGAAAACAGCCTGGCTTAGCTTTAGAGTTCGTTGCGTATCTCAATCCTGCCTTTTTTTAGCTTCTGTTTTGAGTTTGTGAGTTATGGTCTAAGTAAAGTAAGTGTTGCAGTATCACAGCTGGCTTCAATTGTTTCTGCTTATGATGTCACAGACTACTGTTTTGAAGCAGCTTCTTAGGCTGTTGTCATAAAAAAAATTGTGTTTCTCGATTCCCCCATTTCTCTCACCCCCATAATATTGTGGGCAGTCTGACCGAAATGTATGTTGTGTTGCAAAGGCGGGCTGACCAATTGGCTTTGGCCACAACTTCCTTCTGTCACGCTTTGTGGGTCGAATCGAGTAAAGATAAAGTTCAAGCTTTACAGCATATTCAGTAACTCAGAATCCGCAATCGACTGAACTCGATTCGACTGCTTTTGCACAACTTAATAAGGGTTTAAGACAACTCGTTGCCAAGATTTGAGGTTCCTACAGTCAGTCTTCGTACAAAATGAAGATTGAGGCGAGAGGCTCGTCTGAAACGTCCATAAATATTTTAAAAATTGAAGGGCGTCTTTTTCCATGTGATTTCATTTGTCAGACACTTGCTGTCAGTCTATACCGCAGTACAGAATACCCTGTTGAATTTGTGTTTCCTCACTTATGTCAGACGCATAGAACAGCACTTTCACAAACACTATTAGATTGAGAAATCGAGAATAATACGAGGATGCCGACTTGCAAAACGAATCGGAGATCGGAGATGTGGTAAAGACAGGCTGAACGTTGCTGACTGCTAAGGACAGGCACGCCTAGATGGAAAGATAATTTTAAAATCGACAGTTGAATAAAGAGAGACCAACTTGATGTCACTTGCTTATTATTTCATTATTTAGTGCTCAACATGTTTCGGATGTTAATCCATCCATCCTCAGGAGCTTGCGACTTATTTGTTGATTTATTTCATGGGTTGTGTTGCTCTGGTTCGATGCGTGCTGGTGTTACGTTGTGGTTTGGCTGGGGTGGTGTGGTGTCCGGATGCAGGCTGAAGCACTAGTTTTTTAGCCTGCATCCGGATACCACACCACCCCAGCCAAACCACAACGTAACACCAGCACGCATCGAACCAGAGCAATACAACCCATGAAATAACTCAACAAATAAGTCGCAAGCTCCTGATGATGGATGTATTAACATCCGAAACATGTCGAGCAGTAAATAATGAAATAATAAAGCAAGTGACATCAAGTTGGTCTCTCTTTATTCAACTATCAAGATGATGCACGGTCCAATAAACATAAGATTTAAAATCTACATTCAAAGAACACTATTATTTTATTATTTAGTTGTTAATAAACTATAGCGTGAACTATTCGAAAAACGGGACTCACCAAAATCCACGTTCCGTCACTCGTACTTGTATTTGTGTGACGCACAAACGGTGTGTTGCTTTTAAAGTTTAATTCTTTCTCCATATTTACCATGTTAATGCAGATTTCCTTAAATAATCACTTGACGTGAAACAGTGTCCTCAAAGGCCTGAAAGTTTACCCGTCACGAATCACTCTCACCAGCAAATAACGGCAGCAAATCTGTTTGGAAGTGACGTAATGTACTACTATAGGCGCCGCCACCGCTGGGTCGCAGATTTTTTTTTTTTTTATGTTTTTAACAGACCTTTGTTTTTCAGTGCACCTCAAAATATGTGAAAGGGGCTTCAAAGACGTGGCATGTTTACATTCCCTTGCAGTTTTTCCCTTTTATACATTTTGGTAAGCTCCTTTGAAAGTTCTTAACGTCAGAAGTACAGATATATTGTCTAATTTGCGTAAGGTCCTCAGTTCATTGCGTTTATCTGAAGAGTGTTATTTGTCCTGTATATTGCGAACCTAGCAAGCAGCTCGGCCTGTAACCTATATAAAACTCTGAGCTATTAGTTGCACCTAAATTACATGACGAGGATTCATTTTCGACCTCACAGAGAAAAAGCAACTACGGCATTACAAAGACCAAGCATTTATTTCTGTTTCAGTGAATAACAGCGAGTCGCTACCACGGGCTAATTTCTTATTACATGGACTTTTAGTTGTACGCTTCTATCGTTGCTACTATTATGATGAGTTTTGTACTACTCATATATGGGCTTGTTGTGTGTCAGATTTGTTGAAACTCATTTTAGTCATTTTGTAAATTTTAACTTACGCACAATATCTAATGTAGCATGCGTGGTTATATACGAGCTCTAGCCTTACTGGGTGTTACTTGCCTTTCTCCATTCGTTCATGAATTAAGACCGTCAATTCGAAAGCTAAACAGTAACATTTCAAAGCCGACAGCTAAAGAAATGTTTTCCTAACTAAACAGCACGCTTTCTCATTGCCTTTATCACCACACCTTTTTCCTGGACCTAAACGGAAGAGGCGTTCGCGGCTCATAATTACGAATTTCCGCGATTGTAGGAAATTAAAATCTGTGGCATTGCGATGTCTGGTGTAGCATAACTTTCACATCAAATTTCGTGAAAACTTGATCAGCTGATTCAGACATCTTCGTGACCTCGTAACCCCATTCCCTTTCTGTCGCACATGAAAGCAGGCTAAAAATTCCATGCATTCGTTCCCTTTTCCACCAAATAAATAATAATCCTTTTTTCCTGTTGCTGCATTCACGAAATTATATTGTAAGAAAACGACAAATTAGCCATTACCAGTTGTTAGCCCAGCCCTATTATGTGGATGTCTGCGAAAAAGTGCAGTGCTGGAGGAGTAGTGATAAGAACAAGATAGATAGAGCAACGCCGAGTGGCTAATATGGAAACTTAGTCACTCTCTCTCTCTTTCTCAGCAACTTGTACTTGTGTGTAATCCGTCTTGCGGAAAGAGCAGGTTCTCTTCCGTACACCGTAGTCCATTTCTCTGTACCCATTGTTCTTAATGCAGCAGTTAGGACAGCTAGTCATACCGGAAGAGAAAGTAGTGTTGTCTGGTACAGATGCACGATTAGTAGCAGGCACAAACTTTGGGTGCGAAAGGAAGTCGTAATTACTTTTTAATTAGACAGACAAATAGAAAATGATTGTAAAAGCAGGTAAAGCAGTCCCGTTACAGGCCTGGAGTGGCCCAGAGTGTTCTAGGAAGTTAAGGTTCCCAGATTTCATGACAACGGCACAGGATGGTGGTAAGTTCAGCCTTAAACACCGACCGCCTTTACCCCCAGGAAATGCTCCTGGTACTCATTTCTGTTAGAGGCTGAGTCGACCCCAGGGCCATAGTGCGATCGGAAGGATTTTATGTCAATGAAAAATTCCAATGACACCAGCTGGG
>Ga0123352_10016299_pt1 | contig 11833 bp, 11 predicted proteins | sample TergutLab28metaG_FD_89700 | JGI IMG/M metagenome (GOLD analysis project Ga0123352, IMG submission 89700) | Labiotermes labralis P1 segment gut microbial communities from Petit-Saut dam, French Guiana - Lab288 P1 | ecosystem: Host-associated > Arthropoda: Insects > Digestive system > Gut ...
AGGGCTATGGTGAGGACAACAGACACAGGAGTGTGGTGAGCACACCAGGAACAGGGCTATGGTGAGGACAACAGACACAGGAGCGAGGTGAGCACACCAGGAACAGGGCTATGGTGAGGACAACAGACACAGGAGTGTGGTGAGCACACCAGGAACAGGACTGTGGTGAGAACTACAAAAACAAGCGTTATTTTTCCTCATTATAGCAGTGCTCTTAAAGATCTCATTCTAAGCTCCTGAAGTGAAAGTATGATCCTTTTCCCTATTTTGAAACACCCTATGATGGGGCACTACTCCCTAACACCTCTTTATGACTAGCTAATATAAGTAAACATCAGATTCAGTTATTGCTGCTACTTACTACACTGACTCAAACTTCTTCCTTTTCGGATACCGCCATTTCACAATAACCTAACGTGTCTCATCAACAGCATAACTTGCAACTCAACATCACATGCCATGTTTCTTCCAACTCAAAAAAAAAAAAAATACACTTTATGTATTGGCTCAGTTGTGCAGCTGTGGGTGTATGACAAAGCTTAGAGAATTATACTAAATGAATTAGTCAGTTTTATCATAATAGCCCAATCTGGACCAAATACGTTTAATTTTGTTTTATCAAAAGTACACCAAAATAAAGTGGAATAACACTGCTACTATCTTCAAAATGAAAAACTATTATACAGTGCGTTTTATAATAGTCAGTAACACCTACTTCTTCAGAACCTCCAACATACATCAGTTCATGCAGCAAATTCCTGAGGGAGACACAGAAAAGCATAAATGAGGAGGCAATAACGTTACAGGCTACCATTTCCTCATGTATGCTTATGTCTCTCTCTGATGATGGTCCTAAGTGCACCAAAAAATGCTTTAAATTCTGAACAAATAGGTACTACTGACTTTTACTGGGTGTATTATGAAGAACTCTGTGAAACACACATCATTTTAAGCCTTTTACAACATTTACAGCTGCAATTCACAAAGCACGTGCAACACGATTGCCCTCTTGTGACAGCATACACAGAGTGAACAAAATATGTGCAGCTAAAGCTACAGACTTTAAATGTACACTACAATAAGAGAAAAAAGTATTATATATCAGCATGAGCCTTCTGAAGAATGGTTTCCAAATTACCACCTTCTAATGATTAAAGAAAATGCTCCAAGTGTCCCCCTTGAGGTTCCGTGCAGGCACTATGGCAGGCAGACTTCTGGAACCCTACTCTCTTCCACCACATCTGACTGGTGCTGTTTACCACGATTTCCTACATAACTCCCTCCCAGAGCTGTTGCAAGATGTGGATCTGCAGACGGGTTCATTAACCCTTATCCTGCTAACGTGGAGAATAAGGTGAGCTCCTAATAATGCCAGCAAATGGCAGATGGGATTTAACTCAGCATTTAAAGGGTTAATGATTCATCCATTATGGTGCTGCACCACATTTTATGGTCCGTGCATTTTGGTGCTCCATCACATTTACGGTTCATCCATGATGATGCTCCACCACATTAATGTTTCATGCATTATGGTGCTGCACCACATTTATGGTCCATGCATATTGGTGCTCCACCACATTTGTGGTTCACACATTATGGTGTTCCACCACATTTATGGTCCATGCATTTTGGTGCTCCAACACATGTGGTTCATGCATTATGGTCCTCCAACACATTTTCTTTTTGCACTTCAGCAATAATTGAACACCCTATTTCTGTAACAATGGAAAGGATGAGGTGGAACAACAACATGGCCCGCCCCTTCAACTGACTTAAATCCCTTATATTCTTATCTCGTGACATCTGCGGTCTACTGTTTGTGCTACAAAAGCCACCGACATCCAGCACTTGCAACAGCAAATACAGAATGGATTTCAGATAATTCTTGTGACACCTGGAATTTTCCAGCAAATCAGGCAATCACTGTTCAGATGTGCAATGTGCTGCATTTAAGCTCAAGATGGACACTGACAGTTTTCAGTAATCGTCAGGATGCCGCAATTCAGAAACTGTGCTTCAGCAGGCCTACTTCCTTCTCATACCGTGGTGTCGACTCACCTTCTGTACGTTTCGTTCACCCTGTACACAGTATTTCCAATGACTGTCACCCACTATGTCTTGATTTCAGCACTGTAACAATGTGACAGGTACAGCAAGATTTGTTATTCCATACCAGTCCTAACCATTACACAAGTATATACAGGTTTTATAAGTGTGTAATCATAATACAGTATGTTCCACCTGCCTAGCAACTCTGGCTGCAATAATGGAGTATAGAAACAAATTGTCAAGCCACCATGGAAGATGCATGACAGAGTTTCAGGAATACCAAAGTAAAGAGAGCAAACAGAAAAAAATGTCCAAATTTGTCAGGGCAACAAGTGTTCTTGGATATGATGCTGTGTAGTGTGGAAGTACATCACAATATTTTGGAGCAACTTCTTGACTGCATGTAAAGGGCAGGCTACCTTGACAACAGAGGCAGAAGAGTATGTCATAACACTAATATATATCTGTCGCACTATGTGGAATAACATCTGAGAACATAGTAACTGCTGCTGACGTTTGTTCTGGTACTGGTTGTGCTGTAATTGCACTATATCTGTGTATTTCTGCTGCTACAGTAATGGGCCCTGCACTAATAAGATTGCAGTCAATTTGAACCATGGGAATACACAGGCAAAAATTATCTCAAATGCCTTTCAATGAAGTAGTTCCAACACTACACTTTTTGTTTGTTACCCAATGTGTTTTGTTCTTATTCTTTTATTCTGTTCTTTTTGTTTGTGGGCTGTAATTCAATGTAATTTCTTATACATTCCAGTGCTGTCTCTGCAATGGCTGATGTGCCATGACAAGTAATAAAATATAGAACTGAACTGACAGTTACAACTGATGTGTCAGCAAAAGTAAAAATGTTCTGAATGGATAAAATGCAATACTTAAAGATGTCCAGCAGAAATGTCCAGTGGAGACAGTTGTATGAAACGAGATTTAGGGCCAATGTAGAGTGGCCGTCAAATGTTCTTCTGAAATTGAAAAAACACACAAAAATCAAGTTTTATAGTGCTGACGATGCCAGTCGTTAAAATAAAACAGAAGAACAGGGTGTCCTGTGGAAGCTATTTGTGAACACACAGTACTCTCCAAAGATGTGGTCATCTGCACCACATCATCTGAAAACAGAATTACCCAAGATTCCCATGCAGCAATAATACAGTTCTGGTACAGCTGGAAGTCGAGCTGTGACCAAAACGAGCAAAACACAAGCATCTCAGGCTGCAAGCACAAACACAAAACACATGTTTCAATGCAGACTCTGCATGTGGTAGAGGAATATGGGCAACCAACAGAAATGGACAGGGCTACTCAAGATGTCGGATATATCGTCTGTTTCGGCTAAGTAGTTTACAGTCAGTTCTGTTACACCTACACCCCTACAAAAAAAAAAAAAACTTCAGCTATACAGAAAGACGGAATAATAACGGACAGCCCTGATCATGTGACACTAACAACATGTACAGAGATACTGGTGTATTCAGGAAGACAGCAATTTTGCTCAGTGCTTTACTAACTGAATTATGCTAACTGTAAATAATAATAATAATATATCAATCACCTTTATTCAGGGTATTTACAATGATATACCTGAAAAACACCATATTTCTAGTGTATACAGTGTTGCAGCTGTTCTGTATTTACAGTCTATGCTAATGTAATGTTGTTTCACAAGTTAGATATGTTTTGCACTTTTACGGCAGTACTTTGCACATTATCATCATCAACTTCATCAATATCATCATAATCATCAGGAGTGGGGGTCCCTTTGCCCTTCGACCTCAAATTGATCTACTTCACCAGTCCCCCGCTGACACAGTGTGAAGTTTTGGTGGAATGATATCTGACAGAGGCAACAGAGAACATCGGAAGAAGAGCTGGCCTGAATGACAGTCTACCGCAAGTCCCCATGTTGATTCCCTGGGAATGAATATGGGCCTCCGGGGTGAGAGGCCGCACACTAACCACTTGGCTAACCTGACAATAACATATAGGGTGGCGCAACAAAAGTCATTTTCCACTAAGGAAAATGTGACACATCGATTGTCCAGCGACTGTGGCGCCACCCGGACGAGCAGGAAGCGGAATGGCATATAACATCAGCTTAAAACAGGTCTGTCTGCTTCGTAAACGGGAGAAGTTTCTCAAAAAGTTGGACCACAATGTGAATACACTTTGGGACAAAACTCCTGTGCGATGAGTCCATAAGGCTGCCTGGAGCCGACAGTGATGTTCCTCGAAGTACTGAATTTGTTCCAGACGTGGATAGTCAGGCTGTTCTTCAACCGGGCCATCGTTTTTGCACTGGTTCCTTCGTCGAAGTAAAGCTTCCACTGCCGCCATGGTATCGGGTAGAAGGCGGTGGGTGGATGGACAGTAAACCCGCGACACTTGTCACGAGTCATTTCGCGTACCTAGTACAAGGTGGCAAGCAGTTAATTCAACAGCTGAATGCGGACAACATACACACTGCAATGCCCAGGCAACTTCAGATCGCGAGCCACCTGGACATCACGGTGCTGCTGTCTCCAGAACAGCATGAAAGCTTTCTTACCATCATCGGAATTATGAAAAGTAGTAAGCCGCGTTCCTACGACTGGCATATTTGACGAATATGCGGCACCTGTAGATACTTGCCATGCCGTGGGATCGGCGCACTTGTACAAGTACTGGCCACTTGTCCGTTTCCCACGCACTAATCAGCAATGTGATGTACGTCAAAGGCATCACCAGTGCTCGGCCTAACATGTTCTTGGGTTACCATGTCCCACTTACATACGGCCCTATTATGACATATATAGTTTGTCGCTTCCTGTCAGCTCGCTATCCACATAACTTGGCCAACTCGCCGATCCACCTACGACTGCGCTCTCAAAGAGACGTTATGTCACCAGGCAGAATTATTCCCGCATTTGTCAAATATAACAGTCGTGAGGCGCCGGCTTTAGCAGTTACCTGGCATCCTGTTGCAATATTGACCCAGTCGGACGGACTTTATATTAGAGATCATACAAAATTTTTAAACTGAGGCAATGGCAGCCATTATTTTCTTGTTAACATGAGGACAAGCTGTCGTTATTCCATTGCACTGAAGGAACGGCTGGGCTCAGCTCGCGTGGCACCGAGCACAGTGCAAGTGCCACCAATGGAGAGGATATTGGGACACAGTAGGCAGTGGGTAGAGCAAGTAGAAAGGATGAGGCTAACCAAGCAATAAAATACACATGTTGCGAAAGAAAAAAAACCCTTAGACTTGAAGTGTGAGGAGCGCAGAGACTGACGGCTGCAGGACATGAAAACATGTACTGCGCTGAGTGATTGGATGAGCAGGGAATGAAGGACTAGAACAGGTGTGAGGCTGTGGTTGTGGCCTAGTTTCAGGTACGGAATGATGCCAGCATCTGTCTGTAGGTAACGAAGAAAGCCACTAAAACCTGTCAGAACAGCCGGCACCCGGGCTGATATCTGAACGGAAGTAGCCTGACTATAGCGGACCGCGACCAACAGTACGCTTACCGCACAGAGCAGCTGTCCTGCAGAATACACAGGACAGGCTCAATACACGGTGCAGCTGTCCTGCAGCGTACACAGGACAGCCACGGGTGCCGTAGGTGAAGCGGATTCAAAAATATGATGCATCTCCCAATTACGAGCGCATCTGCAACAAGAAGTTGTCACACCAGCACCTTTCCGATGCGCCGTCTGCCGTACATAACGTCTGCCAAGCCGCAGAAAGGATAACGTGACAATTTATGTCAGGACCTGGTGATTGTGCTGACATCTCTCGGTACATTTCGACACAAAAGACTAACAGGCACTTTGCACACGTTTCTGCGCTCATCTCGAGTGAAGCTGGCGAAATATAATGTCTATCGCAGGGCAGACATGACACACTACAGCTGTATGAATGAATTCAAACACAGCTCATGTTCAGTATACTGGACGATTACAGTCTTCTCCGACATGAATTCCACCTGATTTGTACTTTCTTGGTGACGTTTCGGAGAAGCTGGCCGTCTCCATAGCCAAGGTATCGAAAATCTTTGACCCCGAAACGAAGTCAACAACTTTCAAACACTTGTACTGATTGTGGATATGTCTGTATTGTCGCACTGGGTATCGGGCGTTAAACCGCGAGCTGCTCTACTTCTGGTTCACAGCAACAACTAGCTGTAGAAAGAAATGGCATCGGAACTCGGAAATAACATGTGGGCGGGTCCAGACAAGATATCAAGATACAATGTAATGAACATTTATCGGCATTTACACAGATGTAAGACGGCAAAATATGTTGTAGCAAAAATCTAACGTAATTCACTAATAGTCCACAGTATATTTTGTTTTCAGATGCTGCAGAAGTTACATATACAGTACCTTAGTGACAGCAGGGGAACACCACATACATTAATAAAACGGTAAGAACAAATATTTAAACATATTACATTATAACAAATTCTAATAAAAATTTAAACAAATAATAAAAATGACATGTATACGTCACACAGTTCTTCGCTATGTAATGTCTGTAGTGGTTAGGGTATGTATTTCCTGACACACACACAATACAGACGCACACGCAACACTACTACTGTGCGTACTTACACTGTCTGCAGCCGGCCGCTTGCTTGCTTGCTGCACTCAAATCGCGTCACACGCTGACACTCACTTTGCACTTGCCACCTCACTCGCCTGTCTCAGTGTTTGTACATGGCGGTGGTGTATGGACGATGAAATATCCTAGCTACGTGGGTGGACTAGCCAGTGGCGTCCACCACAACACCTTCCCCTCCCCCGCTGCACCCCCACGTAATTAGGAAAGCGTACCCGCCGTCCGGAGCGAGTCGTGATGCTGGAAGGAATGTCCGGTGTTGAAGCAGAATCTGTGTCAACATGGGGGACGTACGCCGGCTTCAGGCGGTCAACGAAGACCGTGTTCGCAACACCATGAACCCCGATGGTATAGGTCTTATCGCTCCTGTGGAGGACCCTGTATGGGCCGACGTACGGGGCTTGGAGGGCTTCCCGGAGTACCCCATGCCGTAGAAAGACATGCGAGGCAGTGACCAGGTCCTTGAAAATGAACGTGGATTGAGCAGCAAGCCGGAATGCTGGTACGGGGCGAAGCTTTCCCATGTGGACCCTCAGCCGTGACGCGAAGTCAGTGACGTCGGTGCATTCGGCGGGGGAAGGAACGAAGAATTCCCCCGGTAACCGCAGGGGAGAACCGTTCACCAGTTCGGCTGATGAGGCTTTCAAGTCCTCCTTCCATGCACTGAGAATCCCCAACAGGACCAATGGTAGAACTTCGGCCCAATGTTCATCGGCATGGCACATCAAGGCTGCCTTTAGCTGACGGTGTAGCCACTCGATTATGCCATAGGAGGCGGGATGCCATGCCGTAGTCCGGGTTAGAGAGGATCCGGTGATGGTTGCCAGAGTCTTGAAAAGGCGGGCCTCGAAATACCTGCCCTGGTCGGTTAGATTTGCTGGGGACAGCCGAAACGAGCAACCCAGACGGAGACGAAGGCTTTACCGACTGATACGGCGGTGATGTCAGACAGAGGGAGTGCCTCCGGCCAACTGGTGTATCTGTCGATGACAGTGAGACAGTACGGGTAGCCAGACGAGACAGGCAGCCGCCAGACCAGTTCGATATGCACATGATAAAAACATGCCGACGGGAGGTTGAAACTCCCGGGAGAGGCCTTCACGTGCCGCGTTACAGTGGATCGCTGGCAAGATGTACATGCGCATGTCCATGCGGCGCAGTCTTTCCCCACTCCCGGCCACACAAACCACTGGGACACCAACTTGACGGCGTTGGCTAAGGCCGTGTAGGGTGTTAAACACCTGGCGTATGAAATTTGTGGTTATGAATGGCCGAGGTTTTGGTGTGGACGTGTCACAGTAAAGGTTGACGTCCGTCCCGGTAATGTGCACCCGTTCTAACCGAAGCGCCGTACCATTTTTAAGGATGTCTTGCAGCTCCGCATCCTGATCCTGGGAATTGGCAAGAACATGGTAATCAAGAGGTGTCATGACGGAGTTAGCTCTCGATAAGGCGTCTGCTGTAACAATGTCCTGCCCTGAGCCATGCCTGAAGTCAGTAGAGAATTGTCAAGTAAACTCCAGGTGACGGAATTGTCGTGGTATGCATTTTACCATTGAACCACCGATGCGGTTGATAGTAAAAGTCGAATCAGGTGGTTGCTCCGGCCGTGTTGAGGGGTCCGCATCTTGTTGCATGACGTGTTCGCAGGGTCACCAGTGTATTGGTTAGGGTATGTATTTCCTGACACACACACAATACAGACGCACACGCAACACTACTCTCCGTACGTACACTGTCTGCAGCCGGCCGCTTGCTTGCTTGCTTGCTGCACTAAATCGCGTCACACGCTGACACTCACTTTGCAGTGCCATCTCGCTCGCCCGTCTGTTTATAAGATAGTGGAGTATGAACGATGAAATATCCTGGCTACGTGTGTGAGCTAGCCAGTGGGGTCCTTCACATGTGCATCCCAGCTACACACCCAGCCCATCCTCATCTCCTGCATTTCACTACCCTAACAACACCAGCTAACCTGTATACATCACACAGTTCCTCGCTATGTAACATCCATCCTGGCTACATCCCCAGCCCATCCTAACCTCCTACATTTCACTACCCTAACCACACCAGTTGATATGTTTGCATCACACAGTTCCTCGCTATGTAACATCCATCCTGGCTACATCCCCAGCCCATCCTAATCTCCTACATTTCACTACCCTAACCACACCAGTTGATATGTTTGCATCACACAGTTCCTCGCTATGTAACATCCATCCTGGTTACATCCCCAGCCCATCTTAACCGTCTACATTTCACAACTCATACTACACCAGCGGATATGTATGCATCACACAATTCATTATGCCGTATGGCAAACTGCCTCAAACATTTCGTCTCTCACTGACTGAGTAAGGTCAAGGAGACAGGTCTTACGGGGTTGACCGTCTGACAGTGACTGTCCGTGGGGAGAGTACAGTCTGTTCCGATGAATGTACACAATCATAAGTGGTTGTTCCTCGCCCTGTCAATATCAAGATATCAATCAGGGCACCAACTGTCCACAGGCAATAAAACAAACTGTAATTACTTGAAACTTACTCCAGTAATTACAGGTGTGCCAACAATCGAGTCGCATCCAGAACTCTACCACAATACCTGTGCATCTCTCTAATAGCCGTGGCTACAGTACATACTGGTAGGAGTATGGGGAATACTGCGTAACAGCGTAGGGCTTTGTCGTTGGGGTCGCAATCGGCACAGTCCTGTTGCATGCGCGCGCACGCACGCACGCACGCACACAAAACACTTGTTTACGCAGTAAGAACACAACACCTTATGTGGAGACCACGTCCGTCCGTCCGTCCTTCCGTGGCCTTGTGTCAGCGACTAAACTCCTTGTTGGATTTTCATGAAATTAGGTAGGATATTTTTTAAGAAAGGTTGCCCAGCAAGCCCGAGTTTCATGTAATTGGGCGCTCGGGAGGCTGCACTGTGCTGACTGCAGCAGCCAATGGAAGCAAAGTGAAACCTTAGGACGTACTGACCGTAAACAACGTCTTGGTAAAGTCTGTGTAGAGTCACAGAGTGCACCGTTTGGAATCTCGTATGGTGCACGAAGGAGTCAGCCGGACTTGGAACAAAACGTGACTGTTAGCAGCTCTGAGTTACCACACGACCCTTAACAGGAAGTGACAGCTGCTACGGTTTGTGCCACTGTGCATTACACAACTATTTGTACAGATAAGATAATGACTGCACAGTGGCAGGAAAACAACAGACATTTGTACAGAGCGGCATGTGCACAGGAACCGCAAAAAGCACTGCTGTTACCACATATAGAAATTCGGCCCGTAACGCGCTGTAAACACACTGCGTCTAGGTTACAAAATTAGACATTTTTTATCCATATGCTGTACGTACGAGGTGCCGACGCTTCTCAAAATAAACAGCATTATTAAGGATATGTCTGAAACTGATACAGGAAATGTCTCCTGCAGTGTACGGAATGAATTAGCAAAGACCGTTTAACTTCATGTCACTTTCATGACAATCACAAGATAAATCATACTCCTATTTAATCCCTTACCAATCATCCGCAACTTTTTCGTTTAACAAATTCTGCACGCAGTAATTTTAGGCACACCTTAACTGGCAGTTTCAGGGGAGAAAGGAGGAACCAAGATAAATGTAGGAAACGGACAAAATAATGCTCAAGGACAGACATGAAGCGTAGAGACACGCAACTAACAAGCTCTCGCTGAGCTAGTACCTCTGGGCACTGCCAATTACAAATCCGGATCACACTGTGTTGCACAGTGCTACTCACCTGTCGCGTCGTGCACAGATTCTTCAGGACTCTCGTGATGACCCCAGGGCCATTGTTACCCCAGTCGTCGCCCCGAAATTCCTTCCGTAGGTTCTCTAAGCAAGCCTCGGCCATCTCATGCCCAAGGCCATCGGAATCGAAGTTGAGAACACCGGCCGCTACGTCCACGTTGGATTCGGCCCCGGCGAAGTTGCTCAGCCCTGCGAGCGAGCTGTGTGCAAGAATCAGCAGTTAGGTAAGATGTACACAGTAAGCGATATCTGGACACCCCTTTTACATGAACAGTGACGCCAACAACAACAACAACAACGTGTCATCTGGCATCTCTCGTTACTGCGATATGAACTTAGGAATTCCATAAAAGGCGGATATCAAGACCAGCTGAGATACTACCAGCTTCTCAACATGGATCCTGCAACACAAAGTTTTAAACCTTTAAAGAAAAAGTGAAACTCCCTGTACATCCAACACTCCCCGATTTCCAAAAGAGCGCTGCTTTTTGTAAAGGATCCCAGGCTTAGCCCGTTTGTCCTTCTGGTAAGAAGAATATATGAAGATGAATATGGAGAATTGGTTGAATGATTGACAGGGGAAAGCCATAACAATATTCAATAATAATAATAAACTAAAACCCCGAAAGACGAAACAACTTGTTTGCATAGAATATACAGCAGAAATACGCAAAAGAATGCAAAATATCGATGACAAAATTCTGACGCCTAAAGAGCAGAGAGGGTGCTGCAGGGGATCAAAACAATGCAAAGATCAGCTGATAATATCAGCAGCGATATTACAAGACTGTAAGAGCAGCCAGAAAGATGATCAGAAAGCTGTTGCCAGTGCATCACATACCCCATTCGCCACGTAAACCGTTGGTTACAACAAACAAGTTGCGTCTGTATGCAGAAGAGAAGCTAACAGAACGGAAGGTACAGCAATACACTGTGGAATACTTGAAGACGACTCACTATCTATCAGCACTGCTGTTACTTTACATTAGCTTAATCCCCCTCACAGAGCTGTTGATACGGTTGAACACTGGATATGAGGAGACACTGCATCACAATGACTGTACGTGGACGGTTTGAAGCTGATCGGTCAAATAGGGGAGGAAATAGAATAACAGGTGCAAATAGTTAGAACATTCTGTGTGATAATCAATATGGAATTGGGACGTGACAATTGCATACGGATTGTACTGAAAAGAGAAAAATTAGTTCACTGGCAAAAACGTAACGGTATATATCAGCAGAGAAATACTAAAGGTGAGCAGGAAAAAACCTACAAGTGACTCTGTACTGAGGAAAGTGGCGGTTTGTAACGTCAACAAATGAAGAAAGGACCAAAGAATGACAACATCGGGACTTAAGAACGATAATGAAATCCGAGCTGAA
>Ga0123352_10016301_pt1 | contig 11832 bp, 8 predicted proteins | sample TergutLab28metaG_FD_89700 | JGI IMG/M metagenome (GOLD analysis project Ga0123352, IMG submission 89700) | Labiotermes labralis P1 segment gut microbial communities from Petit-Saut dam, French Guiana - Lab288 P1 | ecosystem: Host-associated > Arthropoda: Insects > Digestive system > Gut ...
GTGTACAGTGAAAAACTGCTGATGATGGACAGAGGAACTGTCCGAAACATGTAGAGTTTTATTCCGAAAATAAATTTGAAAAATTAATGCATCTAGTTGGTTTTATTGTAAGGATTTATCACGATACACGGTCAACGTCAAATTCGAATATATCTTGTTGCGTGGAGATGTCAGAAATGTGTTGAATGATCTTGATTTTGTTAAATTCTTTGCTTGTTTTACTGGGGGGGGGGGCGTAAATTAGTGTCTATCTGTACTTTCCACATTTATTGCCCGTTTTGGATAAAATTCAGTATAATGTACATGTACATAATGCTGTTTAAATACTGTTGGTGTAGCGAAATTTGACGTAGTGTTTGCTTTTGGCACGGGCATTCTGACGTAAATGTAATTAGATTGACACGTGCACTGTGGATGTGTATAACATTTTCACTACGTCACGGATTACTTTTTTTTGCAATATTATTTATTTACGACTGTAAACGCAGCACGTCTTTAAAATCTTGTAGTTTGTACATGAACAGATGTTGCTTGTACATGAACAGATGTTGCTTGTACATGAACAGATGTTGCTTGTACATGAACAGATGTTGCTAACGTGATATCAACAGAGGATCGGTTGACGGTTAGAGAAGTGTTCCGCTTGTGACTTGGTTATATCAGAGCTGTTCCTCATTATGTCTGCCTCAATTATGTTGTGCAAGTAATGAGTTCTTTAGAATTCCGTGTAATTTGCAGACCAATTGTTACAAAATGTAGAGTGCGGCGTACAGGAACGGTTTATCCGTGCATATTAATAAACAGGAACGGTTTATCCGAGTACCTTAATAAACAGGAACGATTTTTCCGTGCACCTTAATGAACAGGAGCGATTTATCTGTGTACCTAAATAAACAGTAACGGTTTATCCGAGTACCTGAATAAAAAGGAACGATTTATCCGAGTACCTTAATAAAGAGGAACGGTTTATCCGTGTACATTAATAAACAGGACAACTATCTTAATTTGAATGTAGATAAAGCCAGTTAAAATGTTCGTGCAAATGTACACAGAATTTTTCAGAAACCTCAAACAAATTATTAACCAATAACTGCAGACCTTTTACTTTAACGTTAACTACAGCAATGCTGCTTCATGATGTAACTGCGGAAGGACAGTTTGCTTTACGGTAACTTTCTGTTCTTTGTGCCCTCACAATTATCACGATGTTTGCATCATTTTGTACAAAAAAAATACATATCCGATCGCTCGTTCTTCTCTTGTTCGTATTTTCCAAGTAAGTGCTGTGTTTGAACGGCCCTTCCTTTTGAAGTATGTGGCTACGACAAGCATACCAAAATTATGTGCAGGGTTTTCCTTTGTCTGAAGCGTTTCCGATGCAAGCGATATTCCGGCAATTGGCTCGATTCCCACCAGCAGGCAATTGGTTGTCGGTAGACTAGTTATTGATTTAATTTTGACAGGAGGGGCAGGGTTCGGCTCCGATCTAAGGTCCTCTAAACACTAAAATTGTAGAATGAAAGCAAGGAAAGGAATAAAACTTGAAGATGGCAGTAGATCGCGCTTACGAAACGTCGCCTATATGAATACAACAGGGTCTTATTTAATGATTCCGTCTTTGGTAAAGACACGTCTACCCAACCTTTTAAATGGTGCGGGCAACATCTCCAAAATTTTGCAAACACGCGGACAGCACCAAAGTTGGTAAACAATGTGAAAAATGAATAAAAAGACGTAAAATTGCACTATAATGTTACCTTTGTGTTTGTCTGTCCATAACGTGCGATAAAAACGTACTTATTGCAATAACAGGAGTGAATAGGAATTGCAATTTGCACCACACTCTGCGGGGTCGCTATTTTTAGCACGTTTTGGGGAAATAATTTGGTAAAAAGAATTATTAATTGTACCTTGACAAACTCCAATGTTTTGTAAGCCTGATGATAGCCGAGTAAGGCCGAAACATGTTGCTTAGTTGAATAGTTGTAATAATTTGCAACTGTTATTTATAGTGTCGTGTAAAGACGGTTTTAATTAATACAAAAAAAGAATTATATCTGCATAAATAAACAGAATGTAAGTTTTCAAAATTCCTTCGGAATTCTATCTCAACTTTTCCGGGGGAAAAGGGGCTGATAGAAGTTCCCACATTTCAAGTGTCTCAGCGGGCAACCTGAGGCAGTGTCGAGAGGATTATGTTGCCGGCGAGCTGCGGGTTGAGAGGGCCTGGGCTAAGATTACATAGCGTCGGTCGGCAATGGAAGGAATATGAGCAGGGTGGTGGGTTTTACGTCAGTCACTGACAGATGTCCGGCGTAATAAGGGTTACATATTGTGATTGTGTGTTTGTAGCCTTGGGTATTCCTCATTATACAGGGTTATTCATAAGTCCGTGAAACATTTTAAAAATTCGCAACAAATAAACTACTCAACGGATCATGGTAGTTCTTACGCCGATAGAGAGAGAGAGAAACTCTCCAAGTTTTTTTTTTTACATATTTCACAGACGCTCAATTTGTCCACCTTCGGTAGTAAGGCAGACATCTATACGATAGCCCATCTCCTTCCACACGTGTCAGCCTATCGCGGTCGACCAGAGCCACAGCAGCGGTGATACGGTTGCGAAAATCTGGAGATTAGCGGGGGGTGGAGGCACAAAGACAGTTTCCTTCACAAACCCCCAGAAGAAAAAAGTCGCACGGGGTTAAATCCGGGGACCGCATTAACCTTTAGGCACCATACATCCTATATATAGGACAGACGTACCGTACTCCCCAGTAGGCACCATGCATCCTATATATAGGACAGACGAACCGCTACTTCCCAGTAGGCACCATGCATCCTATATATAGGACAGACGTACCGCTATTCTCCAGAGGGCACTTTTTATATATTTAGTCAACAAATATATTTAATTGTTTTTTTCGAATTTCTCTCACCATCTTCGTTTATCCATCCACAAAATGCCGTGTATTTCCTAATGTTTCCCCTTTTGGTTCATAACATATTCACATTTTACATAAATGGTGTGCTAAACTGTAAATGTCCAGCTCCAGGGCCAAAGGGTTAACGCGTCATCTTCTTTCCCTGTACATCCTACCCACCTTTAAGGCAAGTTACGATTGAGATACCCTCGCACGTCTTTGTAGCGAGACGGAGAGCCGTCTTGTTGAAATATGTTATCATTACTGTCTTCATTCAACTGTGGCATCAGCCAGTTTTCTAACATGTTTCACGGACTTATGAATAACCCTGTATAATGAATAAATCTGTATTGTCATCATTGGCGTCCCTGGCTGTAAACAATGGTTCACATTATCTCATAAGTAGCAACAATTTCGCAGAAACGTCATTGGATATATACCGCGTGTTTCGAATTTCCTTAGAATTCTTTTTTTTTCGAAAATTTCTCGTTCTAAAGAAACTAAACGAGATATAATTAAAAATGTATAAAATATGTGTTTTGAATTTCCCTACAATTCTTATTTTTTTCGAAAATTTCTCATTCTAAGAAGAACTGAGCGAGATATTATTAAAAATGTATATCGGTCTTCATGTAAAGTAGCGGTTATTGTTGTCAGATTTTAATGAAACTTGAATTTTCGGGACAATTTTCGAAAAAATACGAAATATAAAATTTGATGAAAATCCCTCCAATGGAAGCCTAGTTGTTACTTGCGGAGAGACGGACGGACGTGACGAAGCTGATAGTCGCATTTCGCACTTTTGCGAACGCTCCTAAAAAAGCTGAACGTGCTATAGAGAAGCGTAAGTTTTGATATTAACCTACTTTACTAGAACAAGTTAATAAGTATGGAGGGTGGATCATGCGATATGTACCGGCAAGAAGAACCAGTCACTGCAGAAGATTCTGCCCCACGATCACTTCAGCCATTAATAATCCTACATAGAATGTCCCGTGATCGAATTGGTTCTTCGGTGATGGTAAGCCTTACGATTTGACTTGGAACTAAATTCCATGGAGAAATAAACTACTATTTCCTGACGAGATCACGTGCAATTACACAATATAATTGTTCGTATTATTAAATATGTCATATTATAAAACGTGGGCCGGTAGCTCAGTCGGTATAGCGACTGAGCTACGGGCTGGACGGTCGGGATATCGAATCCCGGTGGGGGTGAGATTTTCCGCACCTGTCCTGACCGGCCCTGGGGCCCAAACAGCCTCTTGTACAATGGGAACCGAGTCCTTCCCGGGAGTAAAGAGCGGCCGGGGCGTGACGCTGACCCCTCAACTTCCTGCTAGCCCCGTGGTCAAGAAAGAGTAGATCTACACTTCTACTCCCCCTATGGGCCGTACGGCCTGTAGACAGCCTCAGTGCCTGTACAGTAGAGCTATAACTCTACTCCCCCTATGGGCCGTACGGCCTGTAGACAGCCTCAGTGCCTGTACAGTAGAGCTATAACTCTACTCCCCCTATTGGCCGTACGGCCTGTACAGAGCCTCAGTGCCTGTACAGTGTAGCTATACCTCTACTCCCCCTATGGGCCGTACGGCCTGTACAGAGCCTCAGTGCCTGTACACTATAGCTATACCTCTAATCCCCCTGTAGGCCGTACGGCCTGTACAGAGCCTCAGTGTCAGTACACTATAGCTATAACTCTACTCCCCCTATAGGCCGTACGGCCTGTACAGACCTGCAGTGCCTGTACAGTATAGCTATACCTCTACTCCCCCTATGTGCCGTACAGACTTTACAGAGCCTCAGTGCCTGTACAGAAGAGCTATAACTCTACTCCCCCTATGTGCCGTACAGCCTGTAAAGAGGCTCAGTGCTTGTACAGTACAGCTGTACCTCTACTCCCCCCATAGGCCGTACAGCCTGTACAGAGCCTCAGTGCCTGTACAGTATAGCTATACCTCTACTCCCCCTATGTGCCGTACAGCCTGTACAGAGCCTCAGTGCCTGTACAGTGCAGCTGTACCTCTACTCCCCCTATAGGCCGTACAGCCTCTACAGAGCCTCAGTGCCTGTACAGTAGAGCTAAACCTCTACTCCTCCTATGTGCCATACAGCCTGTACGGAGCCTCAATGCCTGTACAGTACATCTATACCTCTACTCCCTTTTATGTGCCGTACAGCCTGTACAGAGTCTCAGTGCCTGTACAGTATAATATACCTCTACTCCCTTTTATGTGCCGTACAGCCTGTACAGAGTCTCAGTGCCTGTACAGTATAATATACCTCTACTCTCCCTATGGGCCGTACTGCCTGTACAGAACCTCATTGCCTGTACAGTATAGCTATACCTATACTCCCCCTATGTGCCGTACAGCCTGAACAGAGCCTCAGTGCTTGTACAGTATAGCTATACCTCTACTCCCCCTATGGGCCGTACGGCCTTTACAGAGCCCCAGTGCCTGTAAAATATATCTATACCTCTACTCCCCCTATGGGCCGTACAGCCTGTACAGAGCCTCAGTGCCTGTACAGTATAGCTATACCTCTACTCCCTCTATGGGCCGTACAGCCTGAACAGAGCTTCAGTGCCTGTACAGTTTAGCTATACCTGTACTCCCCCTATGTGCCGTACAGCCTGTACAGAGTCTCAGTGCCTGTACAGTATAGCTATACCTCTACTCACCCTATGGGCTGTAAAGCCTTTACAGAGCCTCAGTGCCTGTACAATGTAGCTATACCTCTACTCCCCCTATAGACCATACAGCCTGTACAGAGCCTCAGTGCCTGTACAATGGTTCACTTTACCTTATACTTTAAGCAGTTCCTTTACAGGCCTGCAGTGGCCCTGAGGGTTCCAGGAAGTTAAGGTTTCCAGATTTCATGACAACGGCACAAGATAGTAGTAAAACTGTCAACCCTACGCACCGGCCGTCTTTACCTTTGGTAGTGCTCCTGGTACTCATTTCTGTTAGAGGCTGAGTCGACCCCAGGGCCATAGTGCGGTCGATAAGTTTTTATTTCAATGAAAATTTCCAATGACTCCAGCTTCGATCGAACGAACGGCCTTCCGACCACCTTATCCACTGTGCCACCGCGGTCCCCACCTTACATAATGGAATAAGTACCTTACTATTATAATTATGTTTATGGTTTTCCTTCTGGTAAAGAATTCATGAAGAAAATTCTTGAAATTTTTTCTGTAATAACCAAGCAACTTTGTATGTGGATATATAAAATAGTTTACCCTCATAATGCACACAATGCACACAAGGCACAGAACGCACATAATGCACAAAATGTACAGAATCTCAGTGCCAAGCCATTTTTCCTTGCAGTTTCCACTTCGTTCCTCTACTGACAATTTTTTCAAGGAAATTTTTCTTAGAAGAGCCCTTTTGACCGAAGCTTCTTACCCGGTCTGCAAGCGGCCGATCCTCGTCCATTTTCTTTTGATTTATCTGCCGTGAAGAGCTAAATTGACTTAGGATTTATTTCACTACCTTCTTAATTACCCAAAGAGTTTTACAACTACGCTGATTTTTAAAGTAAAATATGAAATTTAAGGTTAGGTAATCCCCCACCCCCCTGTACCTCTGCGAAGTTAATTACAATGGAGTTGAAGTATTGGAGCCGTTGTCAGATTCCCCATCCCTCAATTCATCCGCTTCTCACGAAACATAATTTAATGTAATTCGGTGTGAGTGAAATTCGAGTAATTTTTATCACCCACAGGCCAAATTAGACAGATATAATTGAATGAAGTGTCAAGATTTTCATTCTGTGAAAAACGTTTCTTCTTTCCTGGTAACGAATTTAACTAACGGCTTGAAGGATTCTTTTCTATTCGGGCTTGAACATTGATCACGCGTTGTCACGGCACGGCATTGGGCTTCACCTCCGGAGCTATCGGCTTCGAATATTGTTCAGTTTTAAATGGCGAACAGTTGTGGCGTTCGCAAGGCTCTCGCTATGACGCGTTTGGTCTTCGGGGTTTCGGCACTCCGTATTTTTATAGATATTTAACCCGTTGAAAGCCGAGTTAAATCCCATCTGCCATCTGCTGGCATTATTAGGAGCTCACCACATTTTCCACGTTAGCGTTTTAAGGGTTAATGATAAAGGCGGAGTAATTCTGTTACAGACCAAGAGTGGCCCAGAGGCTTCCAGAAAGTTAAGGTTCCCAAATTTCATGATAACGACACGGGATGGTGGTAAGGTTGTCAGCCGTACGTACCGGCCACCTTTACCCCCAGGAAATACAACTGGTACTCATTTCTGTTAGAGGCTGAGTCGACTCTCAGGGCCATAGTGCGATCGGAAGTATTATGTCAATGAAAAATTCCAGTGACACCAGCGGGAATCGAAACGATTTGTAGCACAGTACCGTAACCACTGCGCTACCGCGGTCCGCAGATGTTTAATGATGCTTTGGTGAAATTCTTTCCTCCATTTGAGAAAGGAAGCTCAAGGCCTCGGGTCCTTTCGAAACTTTAACAGTATCTACCAGAATGTACGAGGTAAATTCCCAGAATGGGCTGTCTTTAAGCTTTCAGTAACTCTCCTCACCCACTCATGAGAATGAAGGGATAGTGTGTTCCCGGACATGATAGTTATCTCACTATAAATTCCTATACATTAACACAAATCTTGTTCTTTCTCCATGCAATAGGACGCTACATAACAAGTGGACTGGAAATGGTGTCGGTCAACAGCTCAATATTCAGACATCCGTCTTAAAACCATCATAATTGGAGAAGATGTAATGTCACATGGCTTACATCTACACCGGACAAGAGAGAAACAAGGTTGAAAAATAAGCAAAGCGTAAGTTTTATGGCGCAGTCCCTAGCAACCGCTCTACAATCGACAAACTATCAGATGATTTTGCTTCGTTTTTGGCCAATGGAGTTAGCGGAGCTGGCGGATGGGCCTACTAGATGTGCAGAAGTGGGAAAGGGTGGGTGTTCATTTGCTTGGAACATCAGTGTGACAGGTGACAGGGACAGCTTTACGTGGGGGGGGGGGGGAGCCTACACTAGACCAATCAGGACGCTGTCTCTGCATTGGTGACTTGCTCCTAGCCTACCTTTTGAAAATTACGCCTACAAAAAACCGTGCACTGCACTATGATAATTTGGCTTGGTTTTAGACCTGTTGCTAGGCAATGGCGAAACCACAATCTAGAGTATATGTGTGTGTGTATATATATATATATATATATGTATTTCTGTTGCTGTCAATGTCTGGCCTTATCCGCTGTCTCGTCAGACAAAGAAAGGACCAACGGTAGAAATTCAAAGAATTCACTGAAACATGTCGTCGTGAATCCTAAGAGGTACTTGACACCAAGATAGACTGGTGGACTCATTGTCAGCTGTCACGTGACCGCGACTAAAACTCATAAGGTCGATTTACACATAGCATGCAGTGCCCATACCGTTACGCTGAGGGTTCAGATTGTGTCTTTCCCATTTGATTTACACAGTGGGGCCGTGTCTGATTCACACTTGCCACGCCATGCCCATGCCATGCACCGACCCTGCCGTTCTTCTCTAGGCCACGGCACAGCACGTCCGTCGAATGACTGCCTGTTGGCTACCTGCTCGCTTTCGGCTTCTTCCGGCTACCACACGGAGTTCCACGAAGGTTGTTATCAGAAGCATTACAATCTCAGATGCAGGTGGCCAGTGTGAAACTAAACAACGTTTGTCATGGACGAGGGGAAGAGTGGTAGCAGGACACTGCAAAAAAGACGATCTGTTAAACTGTTGGACTAGCAGTTCGGATAATTACGGCTACCACGCGGACTTTCACGAAGGACACGGCACTATCGGAGCATGGCAAGGGCACAGCACGGCATGGACACGGCATGCTATGTGTGAATCGGCCTTTAGTGTTCCAAGGTTAGTCGTGAGTCTGACGAAACGCAGGAAGACTTGGATCATGACCGACCGGGAAAAGAAAGATATACTGTATATTTGATGGAATGGAATGTTGCAGAAAAATTGCGTGCCGCACGCGAAGGGAGATACAGGTGTAATGTAACAGAGACATTTCGAATAGACGAGCTGACGGGAGTCAAAAGGAAAATAAGTGGCATGCATTTTCGATTCCAGAATATGTAGGTATGTCAAGAAGAGCGACTGAAGACTGTCGAGTTCGCCGAATACACCCCTGAAGAAGGAAGAATCAGCATCAGACGAACTGATGACAGGGGAATTACCGATATTCTACGTCAAGCAGTCTGCATTAGGACAGGTCCATAAGTTCATACTAAGCCACTTCTCCACAAAGAGCAATCTAGCGCTTCCTACTTCAATTTCCAGAATCCACTACTTTCCTTAGGCTCATCCAGTAGCTGCTTACGTCTTCTTCCTAGTATTCCCGTCACTTGTAGCCTACTGAATTTAAGGTCTAGTTTTTCAGGTCCAGGTTCATCCATTTAAAAGAGAAATTAGTTCCAGATAGTAGCTGCTAATACTTGTGCAGACACACCCGAATTAAGCGCCATTAGCCTTTTTAACGCCGAGTTAAATCCCATCTGCCGTTTGCTGGCATTATTAGAAGCTCACCATATTCTCCACGTTAGCAGGATAAGGGTTAACAGTGCCGTGTAACACGACCGATTTCGACGAAACTCTGCACGGTTGGAAACGTTATATCTAACTAACCTTTTGTGAATATTTTTTATAATTCAGTAAATATTGTTTCAATTGAAAAGACAACTTGATTAAAGATTAGTTAAAATTGTACGTTCTTCTGTGCGGCCCCTTGTCATATGTACGAGGGTGAGTCAAATGAAAACCTTAAATTGCATGTTGCAAGCGGAGCCGCCATCTTTACACCACTACTGTGCCGTCATGTTGCATTCCCGCATCGTACTGCCACCTGTCGGCCACTCTTCAAACCATCAATATCACTGTTGTCGTCTTACAAGACAATCGAACTGTGGTTCGAATTTTTATCGCACTTTTAATGTTTCCATTTGACTCTCCCTCGTAGATCGGTTGCACGGTGGTTAAGGTGCTTTGCTACAAATCGGAAGATCGCTGGTTCGATCCCAGCTGGTGTCATTAAATTTTTTATTGACATAAATCCTTCTGGCCGCACTATGGCCCTCTCAGCCTCTAACAGAAATGAGTACCAGGAACATTTCCTGGGGGTAAAGGCGGCCGGTGCGTAAGGCTGACAACCTACCACCATCCTGTGCCGTTGTCACGAAATCTGGGAAATTTAACTTCCAGGAAACCTCTGGGCCTCTCCAGGTCTGTAAGGCGTTTTATGTGTTAACATTTCATTATCGTGTTGATGTTTGTAGAATCACAAATGGTGCACATATAGAGCACCTGTAAGGTATGTAACAAAAACTTGGAGTGCTGTTCTATTAAATAAAAAAATACGCTGAGGCAGGTTAGGTTAGGTTAGGTTGGAAATTGGAAAATGATCCAGAAAAACCAAGAAAAATTTCCAGGTTAGGTTAGAAATTGGAAACTTATCCAGAAAAACCGATAAGAATTTGCAGGTTAGATTAGGTTAGGTTAGGTTAGGTAAGAAATGGGAAAATGATCCAGAGAAACGGATAAGACATTTGCAGAATGGTTAGGTTAGGTTAGAAATTGGAAAATTATCTAGAAAACCCGATCAGAATTTGCAGGATGGTTGGGTTAGGTTAGGTTAGGTTAGAAAACCCGGGAAGACATTTGCAGAATAACGTTCTCCAAAGTTACAGGCTGTGAGGTAGGAATAAGACAGTTTGTGGTAAATCAGCTCACGGGAGGCAAAGTGTTTGTGCAATAGCCATTGGGAAGTTCACGGTCGGTCAAGTCTCTGCTAATTTAGAAGATTTTTTTCTTTTACCGCAAAGGACCTTCAGTGGGCCAGGGCCTCCTCATTCAAGAGTTTCCTAGATCACACATAACGCTGCACCACAGTCGGTAGGACTCCTCTGGACGGGTGATCAGCCCGTCGCAAAGACCTCTACCTGACAACACACAACACCCACAACAGACAGACATCCATGCCCCCGGTGGGATTCGAACCCACAATCTCAGCAGGCGAACGGCCGCAGACCGAAGCCTTAGACCGCTCGGCCACTGGCACTGACAATTTCGTAGACTGAAGGCACCAAAAAACAGCACGCAACTCCCCGTGAGATGTTGAGAACCGAATTTTGCCACATAATGCACTTACAGGTTTCTAATGTTGATCACAATAAGCAGTCATTATTTCCTTGAACCTCATTGATTGGTTTTTATAATAAATACGGACCGTGTTCTTTGTTAGGTAGGAACTGAATGCTTAATGTACTTTTGGATGAAGGCCAGTTATCCAATTAACTGATTGTTTTCCGGCCTTGAGAAAAGAAAGATAATATATGTAAATTCATTTGTTAGTTTTTAAAGTGCAGCAGATGTAAATGTAGGGCGGCCCGCTAGGCAACGCATTTGAATGCCTGAAATCTAAATGCAATTCAGTATGCATGACGAGAGTTCTGCTAGTGGCTAATTTAATAAGGTTTCCTGTGGATTTTCTGAGTCCAAAAGTTGGTACCAGAATCGACGTTGCTTTACGGTTCTCTGATTGTTATGAAATTGGATACAAGTTGAAGCAATCCTTGTACAGGCCTGGACAGGCCCTGAGGGTTCCAACAGGTTGAGGCTCCCAGATATCAAGACAATCGGCACATGAATGTGGTAAGGTTGTCAGCCGTACGCACCGGCCGCCTTTACACCCCAGGAATTACTCCCGGTTTCCACAGAATGTCTTTAGTCTCTGTATGTCTTGTGACAATCGATGCAGTAAAAAGCACAACGTACTCGCGGCTGTAAATAGAAATTTAACTCCGTTTTAGACCTTTCGGCAAGTTGAACAAACTCGGATGCTAAATGTATCCGCGAAAATGTAA
>Ga0123352_10016303_pt1 | contig 11832 bp, 12 predicted proteins | sample TergutLab28metaG_FD_89700 | JGI IMG/M metagenome (GOLD analysis project Ga0123352, IMG submission 89700) | Labiotermes labralis P1 segment gut microbial communities from Petit-Saut dam, French Guiana - Lab288 P1 | ecosystem: Host-associated > Arthropoda: Insects > Digestive system > Gut ...
ATAAGACCTCCCTCCTAATTGAGTCATAAGCTTTCATGAAGCCTATAAAGGGATGATGCACTGTTTCTTTGTATTCCCATTTTTTCTCAAGTATTTGACGAATGCAGAATATATGATCAGTAGTTGACCTGCTGCGTCGAAATCCACATTGACGATCCCCAATAATTTCCTCTGCATATGAAGTTAACCTGGACAGCGGGATGTTGGATAAAAGTTTGTACGTAGTTGGCAAAATTGATATGCCCCTATAATTACTACAATCTGTTTTATCGCCCTTCTTATAGATAGCTACAATTATCGATTACTTCCAATCCTCAGGCAATTTCTCCCTATTCCAAAAGGAAATAATAGGTTTATGGATCTCATAGCGAACTTGATTTACCCATGTCTTAATGAACTCTGCTGGGATTTAATCATTAACTGGTGATTTGTGACTTTTTAGCTTTTCAATAGCCAACTCAAAATCAAAGTCACTGGGCTCAGGCACTAGTGGTTCTGCTGTGTGTATTTCTGTGTGCCTAACATCATTAACCCCATGTGCATTCAACAGCTGGAAGAAATAGTTCTTGCACTTAGCCAAAATATTGAGGGAGTCTACAACCCAATATACTATATTAGTTCTAGGCTGCCAAACCTTATTAAAGTCACTGATGCCCCTATACAAGTCCCTAATATTTTTATCTTACTGTTAGTTTCTAGTTCCTCAATTTTAGCTTCCAGATATGCCTTCTTTTTTTCCCCTGAAATGTCTGCTAGCTTCACGTCTTACATTGTTCAGATTATCTACACTGCCTTGGCTTGGATCCTGTAACCAATGCATTTTAGCCTGCTTCCTTTGATCTAAAGAACGTAAACATTCTTCAGCAAACCATGGGTTATGCTGCTGCAAGACGTGCAGACTCTCCTTAGCTGAGGCTTTGATATTCTCCTTAATGTTCAACCAAGCCCTGAGTATGTTCTCGTTATCACTTAAGTTTTTCAAAGCTACAAACCTGTTTGAAATATCAATCTGATACTGTTTCCTAAACTCCAGATCATATAGTTTCCTGAGATTAAATCTCTCCACATTAAATTTCTGTGCTGCTTGTTTATTTCCTTTCCTAATTTTGCGGCCATTAGATAGTGATCGGTATCATAGTCATCTCCCCTGAAACTTCGTACATCTAGTATACTCGAATGCCATCTCCTACCTATGAATATGTGATCAGTCTGGTTGTGAGTCTTCCCTTCAGGAGAGGTCCAGATGTACTTGTGAATGTCTCGGTGCGGGAACATCCTGCTCTTAACAACTAAATTTTTTGACGTGGCAAAGTTTACTAACACCATTACCATTACTATCCTGATGTAAATTCGCATTCCCAATTGTCGGTTTGAAAATATTCTCTCTCCCCACTTTTGCATTGAAATCTCCTAATAGAATTTTCATATGGTGCTTAGTAAAATGATCAAAAGCTGTTCTAAATCCTCATAAACACTGTCTTTTTAATCATCACTTTTCTCCTTACTTGATGCATGCACGTTCAGAACAATGGTATTAAACCAGCGACCTCTCCGTACTATATATGACACCCTATCGCTAACAAACTCTACCCTCTTAACTGCTGATACTATGCTGTGGTGTACAAAAAAAACCTGTTCCCAATTGATGATTTTTTTTCCTTTTCCATAGAAAAAATTATAATCCCCTTCTCTTACCATGCTTCCTTTTTCCCACCGAACCTACTGCACGCCCACCATATCTAATGTATACCTTGCTAATTCCCTGGCTGCTGCTGTAAATGAGCCTGCTCTATACAGGCTCCTATCATTCCACATTCCAATATCACATTTCTTTAAGACAAACTTAAAAAATCATGCATAATAAGTAGCTTTACATTTTGCAGGCTTATTTTTCAACAAACGTTATATTCAGATAATTGAATAGACGATGAAAAGGGGACCAAGATATGCAGTATACATAGGAAAGGTGATATATGCATTCTTACCAAGGGGAGAGAAGCGTGAAGGATAGAATAAGGTAAAGGAATAAAGTTCACCCTAGAACAGGCCATGAAGGTCCAGAGAGTGAGTAGAGGTATAGCTCTACTCTTTCTTTAACCTCGGCGCTCAATGTGGGGTGGGTGGTCAACGTCACGCCAAGGCCATTTTACCTCTATTGTATGGGAGGCTGGGTAGGTCTCAGGGCCGGTCTGGACAGGTGCGGAAAATCTCACCCCCACCGGAATTCGATCCCCGGACCGTTCAGCCCGTAGGAAGTCGCTACACCGACTACGCTATCTCAGCCTACCTGAAGGAAATAATACTTGGAAGAAACAGAAGTAGAAGGAAAGATCTCGAAATGTATTTCAAATAAAGAGAGTGAGATTTTTCAGGATAAACTGCTTTGAACTTTTCTATGATTCTGCTCAGTAGAATTGCAAACACAATTGTATCGTCATCAGAAAACGAACATTGTGACTTGAAATTCAGGTTCAGAAGAAATGGGTCTCTTTTCCTTTATTAACTCGTTTCACGGTTTTGTGGGGAGAGACAGGTAAATGGAGGTAACCTCACCAAGGAGGCATGTGTCAAACTTAGCTTTGGAGTAACATAACGGTTCCTTAAAATCAAGTGCGTGTACGTCATGCTAGTGGCTTTCAACTGTACTACATATTTCCTAATTCCCTACTAACAATAACACAAGTGTGATGGTCAAGGGAACTGCTAAGGTCGGTGTCCTAAAATTCTCTGGTTGTGCTCGGGAGTAGAATGTTAAGAAAACCGAGAGATCGCCACCTAAGCGATTATGTATATGCTTAGCAAACCTGTTGAACTAAGAATACATAATTTAATATGTACAGAAACCTGGAACATTCACGTAGAGAAACAATTAAGGTAAATACATTATTGGCCAAAATTTTCTTGCCTCCTCCCCGAAGCTGTAACTTGCTGTCTCACAGGAGTCCTCCCTGCAGATTAGAGGTAAAAAGATAGTTTTATGCAGAGTAACCTATTCAAGATCAAACGGGAATTCTTTATGTGTAGAATACGGTTCCTTCAGCAGCGAAGGGGGTTGAAGTTTGTGCATAGAGTCTGATGGTGATAGTCTATTTTAGAAGATATTGCTGGTAAGTTTCTAAGACAATGTGTGAGGTTTGTGGATACTACAGTAAGTTAAATCACTCAGGCAACACCCGCAAAATATAACATTTGGTTTCTACTCTCGTTTATTGTCCCGAGATCCCAGTTATTTAATATCCCCCCCCAAAAGGGTATTTTAGAGGAACTGCATCACTTTTGCGTATCTTAGCTTCACACTTACAGACGCTCACATTCGGCATATTTTAAGCAGGGAGAGTCAATGGTTATTAAACGTCGATATCGACATTTAAAATCGATGGAACTGATGTTCAGTATTTTCTTCGGCCTTTATCCCTACCCCCTGTTTTAATTTCGAAAACCATTAACTGCCAGACATTATTAGTTGTGATGCAGTTCTTGGTGATAAGTGCCGGATACTTTCGTTCTGTCTCAAAGAAACTAAACACGTTCTGCAGATCTGAGTTAAAATTCCCGATATATAATTTCTTGAGATTCCGTCCAGTTTCGAGCGAACAGTTCAATGCGGAAGGACGGAAGCACGGAAGACTAGGCAAACAGTAATAATTTTTGAAGATAACAGTCACTCTTTTGCGAGGGAGTATAAAATGTGTTCCTGATTTAATTTTTTCGCTGTAGCATAGACCGCGAATTTTTTTGCTAAAAACAGGTACTTTTTTTGCACCCTTGTACAAGCACTGAGGCTCTGTACAGGCCGTACGGCCCATAGGGGGAGTAGAGGTATAGTTCTACTCTTTCTTGACTACGGCACTAGAAGGAGGTGAGGGGTCAGCGTCACGTCCCGACCGCTCTTTGCCCCCGGAAAGACCCGGAACCCATTGTACAGGGGGCTGGGTGGGCCCCAGGGTTTGTCTGGACAGGTGCAGAAAATCTCGCCCACACCGGGATTCGATCCCCGGACCGTCCAGCCCGTAGCCAGCCGCTATACCGACTACGCTACCCGGCCCACAAAAACAGGTACTTAGACAATAGATAATCATAGCCTACCTATAGGTCAATGTGAAAATGCTAAGGAGTTTCAAGCCAGAAGATTCGCAGGAGCCCTCACACTTGAACCTTTAAGTGTACCACTGCCGGCGGTGACTTCTGCTTCTGAGGTGGCACCTTTGTTATTGATGGGAGGTCTATGTATCAACACTGGCATATGCTGGAGAAAGGGGAGGTTCTAAGATCTGTTCGAAGCTTGAGAGGTGATCAATATTTTGAACATTACTGCATCCGTCCGGGACATTGAAAGTGATTAGCAGTGCTTCTTCAGCTTTCTTCTTCTTATTATTTCTTTCCTCTTTTTCTTCTCCACCTTCTTCCTCCTCATCTTCCTCTTCTTCTTCTTCGGTGGCACTAAGTCCAATGTGGACTTTCGTCTCCTTAATGGACATCTCCCAGTCAGCTCTGTTTTTTGACGTTTTCTTTCAAATTTGTAAACTTACATTTATTAATATCCGTTTGTACACAGTTCCACCGTCTGTTTTTGGTCAGCTTAGTCGTCTTCCGAGCGGATTATTTTAAATACTTGAGTTACATTTCTTTTACTACCAATTCTATTAAGATGACCAACCCAATTCAACCGACTTATTCTGAAAAAAAAAACGAAAATATGTATACAATTCCAAACAGCTGCACTAATTATTTATTATATCGCATTCTCCAATTTTCATTTACTTTAATTCCACCAAGCATTCTTCTTAAAACTTTTCTTTCAAAGTAGCCAGCCGTTAAGCACTATATTTATTCAATATCCAATATTCTGCTCCGTATGTTGCCACTGGTCTTAGTAATGTCTTATAGACGCGTTATCTATTATCTACAGGTGCACTAATATGATTTGCCATGTTTAAAGAAAATGTGCAGGCAAAAATTATATTACCATTGCTTTTAGAGACAATTAAAACCGCGACAGAAATGTTAGAGTGATGTACAAAACCTGACACATTTTTAAATTTTATAAAAAAGAAAAGACACTTGACTGACACAAATCGTATTACTACAAAAGTGAAAGGATTAATATTAAAGAATAGGCGGATATGCATGGAAATACTTTCCTAGCAACCTGCTGTACTTATCTTCAGACGGAGGGGGATTTCGACAGATGGATGTTGTAGCTCCAACCTACCAGCCTACAAGTAAACCAGAAAGCCACAATATAAAATTCACCGCCGCTAAAATATCAGTGTCAGTTGCTTAACGTGCTCCCCTTCCCTCGCAATATAAAACCCCAACAGTACCGAAATTTTTATGCGGTTTGTGGGAGAGGATAATATTATTCATCCACCATTCTCTACTTACTGCAAATAATACCAGAGACATATACAGTATTTCAGTGGTTGCGCAACAGAAATGCTGGGCCTAATATTTTAGACCTATTTTTTTAACAAAAAACATGAAATGACCACTGAGGAATTAGTTAGGATAAATGAGCCCTACAAGTGACTACCTGACTTACTGGGTGCCTGGGAGACGTAAAAAATTGTAAAAGGTTACAAGAAAAAGGTAAGTTGCTTGAGAAGAAAGTTACACTTTCTTTCAAGCTAAGGGTGACGTAAAAACATCAAGGCTTACTTTTCTAGGCGGTGACCAGGTTTCACCTGCTCGTCCTTCTCATAGAATTAGCATGAAAATGAAGAAGACAGCGTGGTTAAAATTAGTTGCTTGAAAAAATGGTCTGCGGTATTTTGATTTATCGGGTGCCACTGAAGTGTGTAACGTGAAAATATAATTTAGTGTCTTCAGATTAAAGGGTTTAATTTTTTATGATCTTAAATCAGACAGCAAATTCGCACTTCACAGAGAAAACCGTATGCGTTCACCATACTGACCGATTTTCTGACGTTTTGCAGGGAAGAAATCTACGCTTGTGAGAAATGCATGTAGGACATAGCATCATGTGTTACTTTGACATTTACAAATACTTCACATTACACCTATTTTGTGCCGTGTTTAACGGGTGCCAGTTCCTCTGCTTCATAAATTGAATATGTAACACCATTATGTGGAGATGTCACAGTTTTTTTTTATTGGCCGACCGATTTGCTAATTGGTTGATTGCCCGACAAATGGTTTACCGACTAATAAACAACTATGTTACTCTTGAAAAAGATGGAGTAATGAAATGGATAGCTGGTTCGAATCAACTTTGATGTTTAACTGTCTCAAGATTTATTGCAGTATTCTTGAGGCACTAAACACATACTGGGATAAGCTTCGATCACCGACAGCCATGTCTTCATGAACTGACAAAAACGATACGTTTTCCTCTTCATTTACTTTACTTAATTTCGGCAGTTGAAACAACGTAGGTAAATAAAATGTAACTCGTATAAAGAAAAAACGAAAAAAAAGTGCCAAGACCAGAAACAGAGAAGCCAAAAACACAGGAAGCCTTAGATGCAAACCCTGCCTGGAGAAGGTTCTTCTGTTACACCTCTGAATTCGTGAGGTAGCCAGCAAAGTGCAGCTATGTCAAGCGGGAGATATAACAAGTGTGTTTGTTCTTGCGACCATCGAGTAGACACAGGCCGTCTGTACCGACAGTTCAGCAAATGAACGTCACCTATTATCACTCACTTGCAATATATCATATAGCCTCTAGCAAAACATGGAAGTGAAAGAGCGCACGTCAACTTTGAGTACTGAGAATTTTTTTGAGTTCTTTGAGACTTTGTGTAGCTAATTTTTACTGACGTTGATTTATTGTTGCCAAGTTATCATACTAGAAACATGACACGGCATAACTATACTAACATTTTGAATATTTCAACGAATATCCTCCCCCCCCCCTGCAGGCATGTGTAAAAGTCACCTTACTGAAGTTATACTCCATTCAAACCTCGGAATGCTTACAGACTTTTTTTTTGCGAGAATGTTTGGGCTTTCCTGCAGTCGTTTCGGCAGAATTTATTTTTAACACACCGGCTTTCCCCAAATTATCTAGTCGTAATTCATAATAATCTGTTTACCATCTCGGTTAATATTTGTATTTAAATCGTTACGTTTAAAGTAACTAAGTAATCAGTTAGTTGAAGGTAAAAATTAATTTAAAAAAACCGCCCATTATTAGGTACTTTATTACATGAAATATTCGAACATAACAAAATTCAAAATACCGTTTTGTTTCCATCAAGAATTTGGGATTTGAAATACTTTTATATTTCTGTTGTTTACGTCTACCTTCTCTGCATTCTATTACCCATATTGAAGACTTATTATACATGTACAATAAAAAAGAAAAATCTCGGAGCTGTGTGTGGTGCGCAAGAGAAGCTGAACATAAAGCAGCCCAATACGTAGCACTGGCTTTTAAATTCATATCAACACATCGCATAGCTTTATAAAGGTTCTTGCTGGCTCAGTAACACAAGCCAATGGCTAATATATTGTTAGAACATATGGATCGGGCACAATTTCATGTAGGTCTGCATTTCATGTGGATACAAACGGGTAGCGACAAAGCTTAGAATGCTATAAGACGATGTACGCAAGCAAACGTGAGTAATTTCCCTTACAATTTCCCTGAAAAGTCTCTAAAAACCCTAGGAGGTCCCTGAAAAAAACCTGACCCGATACTGCCTATCAACAGGAAAAAGAAGTAGGAATTTCTCAGTAATTTTTTCCACGCCGTGGTTGTGCTTATATTAGATGCAGCATGATCCAAACAATATTTGGAACTCGCGGTCGACAAGACGCTGTTTCGATGTATATCTTGCTTGATAATTATTGATTTTGCTCAGCACGCACGCCGTCAGTTCAGCATCGTCAAAGGACTTCATTCCATATTTATCTTCAAAAGCGCTCGAGTATGTGTTTTACGCTCTCAAAAAGATAAAATATTCTGAATACATCGTACGTCATTAGTGTAGCAGAATTACAAGGCTTCAGGCGCAGTTGCATTCGTAAGATACATTGTTACGTGTGTTACTTAAAGGCACTGTTAAACGATAAGATTGTATAAAGTCGGTGATATATAAATGAACCAAGGAATAAGTATGGAGCTTACGTGGAGTAAGATCGACAATGTAAAATTCAAGCATTCGGAGAAAAACTTATCTCCCACCCGCTACCTATCCATAAAAATCACATGAGCTGACCTGGGATTGAAACCGAGTCTACGCGGAGAGAGGAAGTAAGACATTCAGAAGACCGTGCATCGTGATATATTCTTATAATGAAAGCCAACGAGATGCGCTATTTCTCAGATTTATTTGATAAAGTACTCTAGGTGTTTCGGACATGTCCGAAACATGTAGGGTACTTTATCAAATAAATGTGTGAAATAGCGCATCTCGTTGGCTTTCATTACAAGAAGGAAATAAGACATTTCTGATAGCCCTATAACCTACTTAGACTAGCCGATTTCCTTGTCATTTGTGTACTTATTACATTTTTATTAATAGAACATACCTTAATTAATTAAATGAAGGTGACATGTTAACAAAAGCTTCAGAAAAATTTGATTAGCTTTTAGGAACACTAAGTCCCGCGATGCTCGGGGCTCTAGCCCCATTTCGCCATAGTAATGAGTTTCGTTTCTCTCATGGCTACCGTTATCATTTCAGACTACCTTGAAAAAAAAAATGATGCAAATTTGTAGTTCTTCTCTTTCTAACCCCCAAAGAAACGAAAAACTTTGGGATCTTTTTATCATCACATTGTCTGCACGTTTGTTTGTTCGTTTCTCATCCGATATTTGCGAAACTCTGTGTAAATATGATATCACTGGATAGCATCCTAGCATCAAATATGTAAATTTTCTACTATCAGAAATAACAATATAAAATACGCTCAAATTTCAGAGGCGAGATCAAAGCCAGCGGCAATTGCTGGAGTGTTCTGAAAATACGAAAGGGATTAGAAGTCAGAAAAATATTCATATTTTTTATAAAATGTTATTATGAAATGTAAAACTCAAGTATGGATGCCATGAAAAATGTATCTTTACCTTAGGTTCCGACGCAATTAAGTGACGATCTTCTCTTAAGTTTGAAGATGTAATTTAGTATGGAGATAGGCGATGACCGTCCCTACACCTTACAATTGGCACACATTTGTAAGTCGAAAACTACTAACGTGGCACGAATTTTTAGGTTACAGTCTACGAATGCAATGGATACGGAATATTTACTGCACTCATAAATTCTTCGAAAAGATGGAATAATAATACTAATAATGATAACAATGTGTACTTGTTAAAGTAAAAATATTTAGAAAAATAACAGGTTACTGAATATGTTATTAGCAAGGTTCAGTTTGATTGAGTCAACGCATATTTGCAAATACAGCCCAATTATAGGCCAAAGAACAGAAAAATAGAAATAAGGTGAGGTAAGTGTGACAGCTGTCTGAACGCTATAATTCAGTTCAGTTCAATTTACTTTACTTCATAATGATTAACGTGTTGACACAACATCTCCTCCCCCCTAAAAAAAGAGCACGAGAATATCAGGAAAATGTACGAAATAACTACCCACAAATGTAACACATAAAAGTAACGAAACACAAGAAAGCAACACTAATAACACAACAAAGTTCTAGTACAAAAAGGTAAAGCAGTCCCGTTAGAGGCCGAGAGTGGCCCAGATGGTTCCAGGAAGTTAAGGCTCCCAGATTACGTGACAATGGCCCAGGATGGTGGTAAGGTTGTCAGCCTTACGCACCGGTCGCCTTTACCTCCAGGAAATACTTCTGGTACTCATTTATGTTAGAGGCCGAGTCGACCCCAGGGCCATAGTGCGATCGGAAGGATTATGTCAATGAAAAATTCCAATGACACCACCTGGAATCGAACCAGCGACCTTCCGATTTGTAGCGCAGTACCTTAACCACTGCGCTACCACGGCCCCAAAGTTCTAGTATAGAATAAATAATTTAGCAACTCGTTTAGTAAAATAGACTTCCCATTCAGTGCACCAGTAACCCTATGGATGTCATTAGCCGCTGAAGCGCATCTGCAGGAACAGTCGTGACAATTTAAAATCTACAGAAAAGTAAGTAAAATATACGACATTTCGATTCGGCACACGGAACTCGATAATTTCTAAAAGGGTAGGGAAAAATTTTGAACCATTTTAGACATTGAGCAAAACTAGCTTTTCTACGCGACGTCTCCGAACACGAATAGTGTTTCTGAATTTCTGAACTTCGTTTACTGCCTAAATATTCCAAAAAGAACACAGGCATGAAACTTGGTTATGTTTCTGTGACTTGCAAGTGCTTCCATTATTAACCACTACTGTAATAAGTGAATGTTATTTTTTGGTCGTCTGTTCTATGGTAACGAGTAGCCTTACATGACATTACACAGCGTAACAAACCATAGGTGAGTAATCGCAATACAGACACCATATGTGAGTGCAGAAATTTGTTGTAAGAAGTGCGTCTGTTTTCAGGGATAGAGAAGGCTAGCCGCATTGCCGTGATGTCTTTTCCAAAGAGATAAATACATTACGGGAGTGAGAGAAAGATGGGCGTGGCATTATCGATCAGCAAGCCTGGCTTCTTCTCTCGCAACCTCCAGCGGTGTTCTAACACGCCTAAAATAAAGTGATTTGATCCTAATCAGACGTGGGATAAAGAATGGACATGGGAAGAAGTGAGGTCTGCACTGGACTGTTGGCTGCAAATGAACATCAAGAGATAAAGATATTGAATTTCAGGCATTCAACTATTTAAAAAGCAAAGTACCTTAAATATTTTGATATTATTGCTTATGATTTGGTTATTTTAAAAGCACTTTAACACAGTCACTAAATGATCTGCTGTACTTGTGAATTAAAAATATAAAACAAATATAAGCTGCAAAAAATAAAATTTATTGTAAAAGATACAATTTTAAATATTGATTCAAGAAAGCCTTTTCCCGCCTGATAGGGATGATTACAGGGATGACGAATCTTTTACAAGTGAGTGTCGAAAGGCTACATTGCCATTTCTTTGGTGTGAGAGCGTAATGGTTAAGGATGTAAGTGATAAACGACGTCAGAAAACATGTTAATGTGAAGTTCGTTGATTTTGGACAGCTTATATAGTCACAAAAATTAAACATTTTAAGTAATGAAAGTAGACGAACTCATGTGTCTCTATGGTCTCCCGAATTTTGCACAAATCGCGAAGTCTCTATCTTATGAAAGTAAGGAGATTTAAAGGAAAAACTTTTCAGAATATTTCACTGCAGGAAACGTATTTGAATCGAGTGTAGTCAGGACAAATTGCGCTTGGATCACTGCAATATTGCAAAGTACGACTCTCAGGTTCAATGAGATTAATTGTGGTAGCTGTATATACGAATCATTATGCAAAGAAACAGAGCAATCTTCATATCCCAGAGAATATGCTCCATTTAATTCGACACGATTGTCAAATATCCGATCAATGTCCCCTCAACATTATGGATAACAATTTTGTGCCATAAATTAAGAGCAAGGAAGATATGCGAGCATGGCCTACTTTGCTGAATTGTAAATTTATGGTACACACGTCCATTAGTGATAATATTTTTGTTGAATTTTCTGCTTTCAAGAACAAATTAAGATCTGACTTAATGTAGATTCAAAATGCGTTAAGAATATAGAATTGTTGTAATATGTGTATTGATGTGTTTACTTTTGATGTGTATTGATGTGTATTGATGTGTTTACTTTTGATGCCGGACTGCTGGCTAGATGTCAGTGTTCGGAAGGTCCTGCGACCGGCCATCTCGACGCAGGTTTTCTTTCTTGGTTTCCCTGTGTCTTTAAAGCA